>AUXO014435786.1_pt1 | contig 15557 bp, 14 predicted proteins | sample 768731 | NCBI WGS metagenome assembly AUXO01 (sample SAMN02715735, study PRJNA202380) | gut metagenome | biome: sheep rumen | host: Ovis aries | place: New Zealand: Palmerston North
CGTGATTGAAAAGTGGAGTTGACATTTCTTGAGCCGGGAGATATCATACAGGGGATAAAAACAAGACGCACGGAGGAAAAGCATGAAACGAAACACAGCATCTGATCTGGCCTTCACGGCGATGGGAGCGGCGCTGATCGCCGTCTGCTCCTGGATCTCCGTGCCTGCCTTCCTGCCGAGCCTGGTGCCCTTCACGCTGCAGACCTTCGCCGTCTGCCTCGTGACGGCGGTGCTCGGGCTGCGGCTCGGCGTCTGGAGCGTGGGGATCTATCTGCTGCTCGGCGCGATCGGCGCGCCGGTCTTCGCCGGCTTCAAGGGCGGCTTTGCCGCGCTTCTCGGCACTACGGGTGGCTATCTCGTCGGATTTCTGTTCACGGCTTTGATCGTCGGGCTCGCGGCTGAGCGCATGGGACGGAGTTTTCGCGTACTGCTCCTGGCGATGGCGGCGGGCGTGCTGGCCTGCTATGCCTTTGGCACGGCCTGGTTCGTGCTTGTGTATACGCGGACGAGCGGCGCAATCGGCGTGGGTACGGCGCTTGCCTGGTGTGTGCTGCCGTATCTGATCCCGGACGCCGTGAAAATCAGCCTGGCGGCGCTCCTGACCGGCAGGATCGCGCCGCTTGTCCGAAGGGGAAGAGCGTGATGACAAAAGAGCGGGTATGGGAGCAGCTGCGGCAGACTGAAGGCTTCGTGTCCGGCGAAGAAATCGCCGGCAAACTCTCGCTCAGCCGCGCGGCAGTCTGGAAGGCCATCGAACAGCTGCGCGAGGAGGGCTATCGGATCGAATCCGCGCAGAAGCGCGGCTACCGCCTCCTGCCGAGCGACGTGCTGAGCGAGGAGGGCGTTCGGCGTTTCCTGAAAACGAAGGAGATCAAGCCGAAGGTCTATCGCAGTATCGGTTCAACAAACACGGTACTCAAGAGCCTCGCTGCCAACGGCGAACCGACCGGGACCGCGCTGATCGCCGGCGAACAGACGGAGGGACGCGGACGCATGGGGCGCAGTTTCTATTCGCCGAAGGACTCCGGCCTCTATCTGAGCCTGCTTCTGCGCCCACAGCTCGAGGCTGCGCAGGCTACGCGCATCACCGCCTGCGCAGCGGTGGCCGCAGCGGAGACGATTGAAGAGCTCTCCGGCAGAAGGACCCAGATCAAATGGGTCAACGACATCTTTCTTGATGACCGTAAGGTCTGCGGGATCCTGACCGAGGCTTCGGTCGACTGCGAGAGCGGCATGATGCATTACGTCGTCGTCGGCATCGGGATCAACACCCGTGTCCCCGAGGGGGATTACCCGGAGGAGCTGCGGGGTATCGCCGGGGCAGTCTTCGGCGGACAAACGCCGGATTCCCTCCGCTGCCGACTGGCCGCCGGCGTGCTCGACCGGCTGTGGGGCTACTGCGCCGCCCTGCCGGAGGAGGACTGCTTTGCGGCCTACCGCGATCGCTCGCTGGTGCTGGGCAAGGCGGTGGAGCTGCTGCTGCCCGGCCGAGAGCCTGAACGTGCCGTGGTTCTGGAGCTCGGGCGGGATTATTCGCTGCTCGTGCGCCTCGCGGACGGCAGCATGCGCCGCGTGCAGAGCGGGGAAGTGCGCGTCCGCCCCGCCGAATAAGCGGCGACTGCATAGGGTTTTTGGGATTTTTTGCGAAAAAACTGTTTTTCCTGTGTACAAACGCAAAAAAGTAAGATATACTGAATATGTATAGACAATGGATGGGAATTGTCACCGGAAAGATAAAATGAAAACGAGGAGGTAAAAAATGAAAAAACTTCTTGCAGCGCTTCTGGCGGTCCTGATGCTGTTCGCACTCGCCGCCTGCGGCTCTTCGGAGCCGGATCCCAATGCCGGCCTGTATACGGCGGACTCTGCCTCAGTTAGCGGCATTACCATTTCTGCAGATTCCGCCTACGAGGTGTTTACGATCGAGCTCAAGAGCAACGGCAAAGCGGATATCGTGATCCAGCCGAAGGACGGAGAGAAGCAGAGTAAAACCATGAAGTGGTCCCTGGAAGGCGGCTCGCTCCTGATTGAGGACAGAGTGGAGAGCTTCAGCGGAACCCTCTCAAACGGTGTAATGGTACTCGAGAATATTGAAAACAGCGGCGTAAGCGTGACGCTGATCTGCCCCGAGCTGGGCGGCGTCTCCTCTGCCCCCGGCAGCCTGATCGAGACGCCTGCGGCGGCGCCCGCTGTCGAAGCCCCTGCTTCGACCGCGCAGCTGGAGGTAGGTTCCTACTGGTCCGGCACCATGACCTTCGAAAGCGACAATAACAAGAGCGAGTATGAGACCGGCACCCGTTCGGTCATCGGTCTGCTGGATGCGGACAGCCAGGGCAACGAGTTCTTCGAGCTCTATGAGGTGACCGATACGGAGCACCCCGTGCTCTCGCTGTATGTCACCGTTATGGGCGATCACTTCGTGCCCGTCATCGGCGAAGACGACGCCTGGCTCTTCAACGCCTATCTTGACGAAACCGACGTGGATGACTTCACGCTCTATTTCACCAACAATTCCCTGCGCCTCGACGACTATCATTACATCGTCGACGGCAGCGGCTATACGGTGAGCTTCCTGGTCTCGCCCGATCCGACCCTGGGTGACTGATTTCCCGCAAGCGCATTTCTGATTGACCCAATACCGCCCGGCGGCCCCTGGCCGCCGGGTTTTTATGTTCAGCCTGCCTGCTTTGCTGCAAGGCGGGGGGGAGGAAGGAAGCGGCGCCGCGACAGGGCAAAGGCAGGCTTTTCCCCGCTCTTTTCACATTTTCCTACGCTGCGTCTATTGCAAAGTTCAGCGATTTCGCTTACAATATGCTGAGCGAAAGAATACCCCCTGTGGGACCCCAATAAGGAGAAACTACGCATGCTGGAAATCAAAGATCTGAGCTTCACTGTCAATGAGGACAACCATCAAAAGGACATTATCCACAATCTGAGCCTGACGATAGAAAACGGCAAATTCGTCGTGATCACCGGGCCGAACGGCAGCGGCAAGTCCACGCTTGCCCGCCTCATCATGGGCATTGAGAAGCCCATCTCCGGTCAGATCCTGTTCGACGGGACCGACATTACCGAGCTTGACGTCACCGAGCGCGCAAAACTCGGCATCAGCTTCGCCTTTCAGCAGCCCGTGCGCTTCAAGGGCATCCGCGTGAAGGATCTGCTGCGCCTGGCTGCCGGGAAGAATCTCTCCGTCGCCGCCGCCTGCAACTACCTCTCCGAGGTCGGCCTCTGCGCCAGAGATTATATCGACCGCGAGGTCAACTCCTCTCTCTCCGGAGGCGAGCTCAAGCGCATTGAGATCGCAACGCTGCTCGCCCGCCATACCAAGCTGAGTGTGTTCGACGAGCCCGAGGCCGGCATCGACCTCTGGAGCTTCCAGAACCTCATCCGCATCTTCGAGAAGATGCGCCGAGAGATCGAGGACAGCTCCATCCTGCTCATCTCGCACCAGGAGCGCATCCTGGAGATCGCAGACGAGATCGTTGTGCTCTCCGGCGGGCAGATTACCGAGCGCGGCACCCCCGCGGAGATCATGCCGCTGCTCATCGGCCAGAGCGCGCCCGTGAGCGCCTGCCAGAAGCTGCAGTGAGGAGGAGAAGACCATGGTAAAGCTTGACGCCATTCAAAAAAGACTCATCGAGGAGATCGCGGACCTGCATTCCGTCCCCTCCGGCGCATACAATTTCCGCGCCAACAGCCAGCTCGCCGGCCGCAACACCACCGCCAATATCGACATCGTCTCCAAGCCGGACGGCTCCGGTATCGACATTCACATCAAGCCCGGCACAAAGAACGAGAGCGTGCATATTCCTGTCGTGCTCAGCGAGAGCGGCATCAAGGAGACTGTCTACAACGACTTCTATATCGGCGAGGACAGCGACGTGGTGATCGTAGCCGGCTGCGGCATCGACAACTGCGGCACGCATGACTCCGAGCATGACGGCATCCACCGCTTCTATGTCGGCAAAAACGCCAAGGTGCGCTACGTTGAGAAGCACTACGGCTCGGGCGACGGCAAGGGCCAGCGCATCCTCAACCCTGTGACCGAGTGCTACATGGAAGAGGGCAGCAACATGGAAATGGAGATGGAGCAGATCAAGGGGGTCGACTCCACCGAGCGCATTACCAGAGCGGAGCTCGCGGCCGACGCGCGCCTTGTCGTCAAGGAACGCCTCATGACCCACGGCAGCCAGAACGCCGTGAGCGGCTATCAGGTGAACCTCAACGGCGCAGGGGCCACGGCCGACGTCGTGTCCCGCTCTGTCGCGCGGGACGATTCCACCCAGACCTTCAACGCCCGTATCACCGGCAACGCCCCCTGCAGCGGCCACACCGAGTGCGACTCCATCATCATGGACAACGGCCACATCCTGGCCATCCCCTCGCTGGAGGCCAACAACGTTGACGCCATGCTCGTCCATGAGGCGGCCATCGGCAAGATCGCGGGCGACCAGCTCATCAAGCTCATGACCCTCGGCCTTACCGAACAGGAGGCGGAGGAGCAGATCGTCAACGGCTTCCTGCGCTGAGATGGCAGTAACGATTACGCGAAGCGGCGTCCTCTCCCTCGGGGCGGACGCCGTTGTGCTTGCGCTGGAGATGACCGGCAGCGCCGCCGCGTGCCCTGCGGGGGAGGAGCTGCTCCGCACCGGCGGCGAGAAGCTTGCTGCCGCGCTGAATGAGGCAAAGTTCGTCGCTGTCGGGCATGCCGCGGAGCTTCCGGAGAGCGGCCTGCCCGCCGCACATCTGCTCCTCACGGCGACGCCGCGCTACCTGACCGGCAAGGCCAATGAACTGCTGATCCTCGGCCGCTGCTACGAGGCCGTGTTCTCCCGCGCGGAGAAGCTCGGCTGCCGGAGCATCGCGCTGCCCTTCCTTTCCACGTTCTATTACCGCTTCCCGCAGAGCGAGGCAGTGGAGATCGCGCGCCGTGCCGCGGAGAAAACGCCGCTGGAGGTTTTCCTCTGCGCCGAGACGGACGCGCTCTGCGACCTGGCTCGGCAGCCCTATCAGAAGCCGCAGATCGTCTCCTATTTCGGATATTACCGCGACTGCGCCGTATTCACCCTCTCCAACGGCCTCTTTGCGCGCGTGGATCTTCGCCCGGAGCGCGTCTTCGCGGATGTCGTGCCCTATGTGGAGGCCTGTTATCAGCGCGGCAACGATCCTGCCCAGCCGCCCCTGCCCGAGGCGGAGATCGCGCGCCTGCGCCGAATCTACGAAGAGAGCGAGCTTTGACGCCCCAATGACAGGTCCAATAAGAAGTTTAGGAACCCGCTCAAAGGCAATTGCCTCAGAGCGGGTTCTTGTGATAGAATAAATGGCAGAAAGATATATCCGGGCTTTCGGCATTCAGAGAGGAAAGAAAGGGCGGTTCGATCATGGCAAAGATCCGGGGAGAATCCAAACTCAGCTTTTTTGAGGCCACGAGTATCATCGTCGGGCACGGTGTGGGTTCCGGTATCCTGGCGGTACCCTACCTCGCGGGACGCAACAGCCTTGTGTCCATTCTGCTGATCCTCTGCTTCTGCTATCTGTTTAATCTCCTGCTGCATTTGATCATTGCGGAGTTGAGCTACAACAACGGCGGCGCGCAGTTCATCACCTGCTTTGACCGCGAGCTCTTCTCCGGCAGGCTCAAGCAGGTCTTCACCTGGCTGGCCTTCGCGCTGCTGGGGCTGTCAGTCCTGGTGAATGTGAGCGGCTTTCTGACCGGCGCAGCAGCCGTGTTCCGTTCCTGGTTCGGTCTCAACAGCACCTGGGGCATCCTGCTGTTCTATGTGATCGGTGCAGGCGTCGTCTTCGCGGGCATGAAGCTCGTCGGTATCTGTGAGAAGCTCGCCGTCAGCTCCATGCTGGCCGTCATCGGTATCCTCTTTGTCGCGGTCCTGCTGCGGCCGCTGCAGCCGCTGCCGCGCAGCGGCGAGGGGCCGAACGCCGCGCTCGCGCTGCTCGGCATCGTCAGCTTTTCCCTCTCCGCGGTCATGAGTACGCCCCAGGTCGTGAAGGGTCTGGAAGGGGACGTGAAGAAGATCCGGCTTGCCATCGCCGCCGGCCTTGCCATCAACCTTTTGCTGATCTTTCTCGTCACCCTGATGACCCTGCTCGGCGTAGGCAGGGATATCACGGAGGACGGCGCGCTGGTAGACCTGGCCGGAAAGCTCGGCGGCTGGGTGAGCGTCGTCGGTTACGTGTTCACGCTGCTGGCGCTGGCCACCTCCTTCTGGGCGAACACCCTCAACCTGCGCGACATCGTGCATGAGCAGACGAAGTGGAGCGTGCACATCAGCTGGCTCGCGGCGTCGCTGCCCTGCCTGCTGTTGGCGCTCTTCCACCTTGCAAGCTTTGTTGGCTTCACGCGCTATGCCAGCGCCATCCAGGTCGTCACCGGCCTCGGCATCATCTGGGCCTACGGTCTCAGCCGCAAGCGTACCGGCCGCAGCGACATTGTCGGCGTGTTCGGAAAGCTGCCGTTCCAGCTGCTTGTGCTGCTGTGCACGCTGTTGGCGACGGTCGGCGCGATGCTGTGAGGAGCGCGGCGTGAAGAAGCTTGCCCGTGTCCTCTGCGCCGCCGCTCCGGCGCTCTCCGCCGCGTTTTTGGCGGAGGAGCTCTATGCATATGTGTTCCTGCGCCGAGGCTCCCCGCTCCTGGCGCGGTTTCTGGACAAGAAGGGGCATGAGAAGGCCTACTATATCGCCCGTGACAGCGCCGCGGCGCGGCTGCGGCTGGCTCCCTGCGAGCGCTGGGAGCTCCGCTCGGCGCGCGGTGAGCGTCTGCAGGGCTTTTATTATCCGACAGGCGCGCAGGGGCGTCGCGTCGCCTTCCTTCTCCACGGTTACCGCTCGGAGCATGTGGAGACAGCCGGCCTCTATTACGACTACTACGCCTCACGAGGCTTCGATCTCTTCTGCTGCGATCACGCGGCGCACGGGGAGAGCGAGGGCAGCGTGATCGGCTTCGACCTCTATGAAAGCGAGGACTGTCTGCGATGGCTCGACGAGCTGATCGCCCGCTTCGGGCCGGAGACGCAGATCGTGCTGCACGGCTTCTCCATGGGGGCGGCTACGGTGATGAAGATGAGCGCACGCTGCCCCGAAAACGTCCGTTTTCTCGTGGAGGACAGCGGCTTCCTGGACGCGCGGCGGCAGCTGCGCGGGCAGCTCGGCGCTGCCTTTGCACCGCTCGCGGCGCTCCACAGGCTCCTCGCCTTCGACCTCGCGGAGACGGACGTGCGCGCCTCCCTCACGCAGAGCAGAATCCCGCTGCTCGTCGTGCATGGGATGCAGGATTCCAGCGTTCCCTTCGATAATGCCCCGGAGATCTATGCCCTGTACACAGGAGAGAAGGATTCACTCTTCTCTGAAAAGGCGAGGCACATTGAGACCATGTGGTGCGAGCGCGGGGCCTATGAGGAAAAGCTCGACGGTATGATCCGCCGTTACGTCCGTTGAGGGGACAGAACACAGAGAAATCCCGTGAACAGCATTAAGGACCTGGGACGGCATCTGCCGTCCCAGGTCCTTGTGACAGGGGGCTTTCCTGTCGGAAATGCTCCCGGTCAAGCCGTCAGTAATACGAAGGCGGAGAGCAGCGCGAGCAGCAAAAGATTCACAAGCGTGAATTCCGCAAGATAGCGTCCGGCGTCGGCATGCTCGGAGTGCGAATAGAGCTTCATGCTGATGAGGCTGGCGAGCGAGGCGATGGGCGTCCCGAGACCGCCGACGTTCACGCCGAGCAGCAGCGCACGGCTCTCCGCCGTAAAGCCCGAGAGCAGCAGCGCCGCCGGGACATTGCTGATGACCTGGCTCGTGAGCAGTGCCGCGAGGTATTCGCGTCCGCCGAGCAGGCGGCGCAGCAGATTGTCCACCGCAGGGACGCGCGCGAGGTTCCCGGAGAACACGAAGAAGGAGGCAAAGGTCAGCAGCAGGAGGAAATCCGCTTTGAGCAGCATTTTCCGGTCGAAGATGAGCAGCACGGCAATCACCGTGCCGAGCATAGCCGGCCAGGGCAACACGCGCAGCACCGTCAGCATACAGATGAGAAACAGTGCGCCGTAGATCCGGAGCCGCCTGCGGTTGAGAAGCGGCGTCTCCCCGAGAAAGACCGTGAGCGGCGTGCGCGGCAGAATGAGACAGCCGAGCAGGATCAGCACGAGACTCAGCGCCCATACGGGGAAGGTCACGCCGAGAAAGTCCGCCATCGGGAAGTCGTAATAGGAATAGAGGTAGAGATTCTGCGGGTTGCCCACCGGCGTGAGGATGCTGCCGAGATTCGCCGCGATGGTCTGCAGTACGACGACGTGGATGAGGGCGCGGCTCTGCCCGGCCATGCCCAGTACAACGACGGCGAAGGGCACAAAGGTCAGCAGCGCGACGTCGTTCGTGATGAGCATCGAGCTTACGAAGCAGAGCGCCACGAGGAGCGTGCCCATTGCCCGCAGCGTCCCGGCGCGCAGGCAGAGGATATGCGCGAGATAGGCAAAGAGCCCAGCCTGCCGCAGCCCGGCAACGACGGTCATCAGGCAATAGAGCAGCGCGAGCGTGCGCCAGTCGATATAAGCAAGATAGCCGGCGTCGGGCGCAACGAAAAAGCAGCTCACGAGCGCGGCGAGAGCCGAGAGCAGCAGCACCGGCTCGCGCTTTACAAACGATCGGATTCTTGCCATCTGATTAAGCTGTTGTTCATATCTGTTTCTCCTGTCTTGCCGCCCGCTGTGAGCGGCAGAGGCAGTATAATCCTTTTCAGACGCTTGCGCAAGATTGAAATGCCCGCCTTTCTGTGCTACAATGAAAAAAAGGGGAGGAGCGAGCGTATGCATCTGTTCAAGCGTAAGCAATCCGGACCGGCTTACCCGCCGGAGGAATATGAGCCGCTGATCCGCAGCAGCATCTGCACCGGAGAGAAGACGGCCTGCGTCCGCCGCCGCAGCGACGGAAAGCTCATTGAGCTCATGCTGCTGCGCACAGCGTCCGACCTGGAGGAATTTGCCCGCAGCGTCGGCGTCCCGGCCTCGGAGATCAAAACCATATACTGAGCCCGCCGATCGAAAAGCCGCCATTCCAAAGAATGGCGGCTTTTCAGGCAAATCCTTACAAAAAATGAAAGATATTTCCCGGGTATACTGTACATAGTTCCAAAAGAATGCTATACTATATGCAAATAACTGAGAACAGTCTGTAATCATGATAATCAGCCGTTCTCGGAAATGTGGAGGTGCAGCTATGTCAAATATCAGCGATCTCAACCGCGACGAGTGGATGCTGCGAGGGCCGCTTGCCAAGCAGGGCTACGACTGGTGGTGGCACAATTTCACCGCGATCAAAGAGGACACCGGCGAGGAAAAGCCTTTCTATGTAGAATTCTTTACCTGCAATCCGGCTCTGGCCGGAGAGGAGCCCCGGCTCGTCTGGCATCTGCCGGAGGAGAAGCGCAAAGGCCAAAAGCCGTCTTATCTGATGGTGAACGTCGGCTTCTGGGGTGAGCAGCACGGTCAACTGCACCGCTTCTTCCCCTGGAAGGCAGTCAGCATGCACGAGGACGCGCCTTACGAGGTGCGTGCGGAGGACTGCTACTGCAGCGAGACGGCCACCTGGGGTACGGTATCCGTCACGCCCGAGGAGCGGGACGCGCATCCCGAGTGGATGAGCGACGCAGGCACGCTCTCCTGGAATCTCAAAATCGACAAGAAGATAGCCTTTCATGTGGGCTACGGTGCGAGCAAGTTCTTCCGCCGTTTGAATGCCTTTGAAATGTTCTGGCATGCCGAGGGCATGAAGACCGCCTTCTCCGGCGAGGTCATTCTCAACGGTGAGCGCTATCTCGTCCGTCCTGAGACCTGCTACGGCTATTCAGACAAGAACTGGGGCGGCGATTTCACGAGCCCCTGGGTCTGGCTCTCGTCGAATAATCTCGTGAGCCGCAAGACCGGCAAGCGCCTGGAGAATTCCGCCTTTGAGATCGGCGGCGGCCGCCCGAAGGTCTTCGGCCTCGCGCTCGACCGCAAGCTCCTCGGCGCGATGTTCTACGAGGGCAGGAACTACGATTTCAACTTCTCCAAGTTCTGGACCCTCTCCCGTACGAAGTTCGACTGTGAGGAGACTGCGGACGAGATCCACTGGCATGTGCTGCAGACGACCTTCTACGCCAAGCTCGACACCGTGATCAGATGCAAAAAGAAGGACATGCTGCTCATCAACTACGAGGCGCCCACAGGGCTCAAACGGCATAACCGCCTCTGGAACGGCGGCAATGGTACGGGCGTGCTGAAGCTCTATAAGCGCCGCTTCGGCAGAGATATCCTGATCGACGAGATCGAAGCCAGGAATATCGGCTGCGAATACGGCGAATACGACAAGTAAGGGGGCGGGGACATGATCGAGAACAAAAGCATCGTGCTCACCGGAGCCAGCTCCGGCATCGGCTTTGAGGCCTTGAAGCTCCTGGCAAAGGGGAAGGGCAACCGCATCCTCGCTGTGGCGCGCCATGTGAACAATATCCAGTACTTTGCCGACAACGTGACGGCCTTCTCCTGCGACATCAGCACTAAGGAGGGCGTTGACCGCGTCTTTGCCAAGGCGGAGGAGCTCTTCGGGAAAATCGACCTCTTCTATGCCAACGCCGGCTTCCCGTACTACGAGGAATTCAACTACGAGGACTGGGATCGTGTGGACGCCATGTTCCGCACCAACACCATCTCGCCCATCTACACTTACGCCAAGTATATCCGCCACCTGAACGGCCGGGAGGGCATCCTCGCCTACACGGTGAGCGCGATCGGCGAGATGGCCATGCCCGGCTACGCGATCTACTCCTCCTCCAAGTTTGCCCTCAACGGCTTCCAGGAGGCCATTCGCCTCGAGAAGCCGGATAACCTGCAGATCACCTGTCTTTATCCGGTCGCGACCGATACGAATTTCTTCAAGGTCGCCAACGCCGTGGAGTTTGAAAAGCCCTTCCCGGTTCAGAAGCCCTCGCACGTCGCCAAAAAGATGATCGAAGGCATCGAGCAAGGCAAGGCGAAGGTCTCGCCCTGCGGGCTCTTCGGCTTTGCGAAGGTGCTGATGGGCGTCGTCCCGCCGGTGCGCACGGTGTACTGGAAGCTGGAGACCGCCAAGCTCGAGCGCTTCAAGAAGAAGCTGGCCGTCTACCATGAGAAGGCCAGGGAAAACGTGACGCAGGTCGTGGAAAAGGGCCGCGAGGTGCGCGAGGCAGTGCGCGAGGAGCTGCAAGAAAAGCGCGGGGAGCTGCAAGAAAAGCGCGAGGAGCTGCATGAAAAGCGCGAGGAGATCCACCGCGAGCTCGACGAGAAGGCCGCCTCCGTGCGCGAGGAGCAGAAGGAGAAGTTCCATGTATGAGCTGCTTCTGAGCCCAATGAAAATCGGCAGCATGACCGTCAAAAACCGGACGGTTATGACGGCGGCGGAAATGAGCCTCGGGCAGACCGACGGCACGCCGACCGAGCGAATGATGAACTATTATGAGGAGCGCGCCCGCGGCGGTGTCGGCCTTATCATTCCGGGTATCTGCCGCGTGAACGACATGGGCGCGGCCTCGACCTTTACGCAGCTGGCCATGAGCCATGACTATCACATCGAGCCGATGCGCGAATTTGCCCGCCGCATCCACGCCCACGGCGCAAAGCTCTGCATCCAGCTGCACCACCCCGGCCGTCAGGGCTACGCGAGCTCGATCAACAGCCTCCCGGTTGTGATCCCGGTCGTTAAGCGCTTCCCCAAGGTGCTGGACGCGCTCTTCTCCGCCACGCCGATCCTGCTCGGCCTCGAGGAGAAGAAGATCTGCTTCTCGGTACAGGCGCCCTCGAACTGCGAGCTCTCCGCTCACGGCGCGACGAGGATCCACGCGATGTCGAAGCGCGAGATCCATAAGCTGCAGCGGGATTTCATCGAGGCGGCCGTCCGCTGTCAGAAGGCAGACGTGGACGCGGTGGAACTGCACGGCGGCCACGGTTATCTGATCCAGCAGTTCCTCAGCCCCAACACGAATCTGCGCACGGATGAGTACGGCGGCAGCTTTGAGAACCGCCTGCGTTTCCTGCGGGAGATCGTCGAGGGCATCCGCGCGCGCTGCGGGCGGGACTATCCCCTCATCGTGCGCCTCACGGCGGATGAGATGTACGAGCGGATCGGTAAGCCCGGCAAGGGCTACGATCTGGAGACCGGCAAGCAGATCGCCAAACGCCTCGAGGAGCTGGGCGTTGACGCCATCAACGTTACCTCCGCCTGCTATGACGTGTACAACGCCTGGCTGGAGCCGACCTCCTACGAGCCCGGCTGGCGTGCATATCTCGCAAAAGAGATCAAAAGCGTCGTCTCCATCCCGGTCATCGCGGCAAATTTCATGCGCTCGCCCGAGCAGGCGGAGCGGCAGCTCGAGGAGGGGTATCAGGACTTCATCGGCTCCGCGCGCTCCTTCATCTGCGAGCCGCACTGGGTCAGGAAGCTCGAAGAGGGGAGAGCGGATGAGATCCGTCGCTGCATCGGATGCCTGCACTGCATCTCCTCCTTCATGACCAACGCCAAGGTCGGCAAGCCCGGCGAATGCGCGCTGAACCCCGGCGTCGGGCGGGAAGAGGAGTACGAGCGCCCGGTTAAGGACGGGGACGGCAGGAGCATCGTCGTGATCGGCGCGGGCATCGCGGGTCTCGCTGCGGCGGAGACCATGGCGAAGCGCGGCTTCGCCGTGACGGTGCTGGAAAAGGAGGAGACCCCCGGCGGACAGATCAACACCGCCGCGGCCTGCAACCTCAAGGGCAAGCTCTTCTGGTGCGTCGAGGACCGCATCGCCTCGCTCAAGGCTCTCGGCGTCGAGCTGCGCTTCGGCACTGCGGCCACGGAGGAGCTCGTGCGCTCCCTCTCGCCCTGCGCCGTTCTGGTCGCCACCGGCGCGAAGCCGATCCGCCCGAAGTCCATCCCCGGCAGCGACGGTGAAAACGTCTACACGCCGCCGGAGATCATCCACCGCCGGAAGGTGCTGAAAAATCAGCGCGTCGTAGTCGTCGGCAGCGGCATGACCGGACTCGAGACCGCCGAGATCCTCAACGAAACCGGCAACAAGGTCACCGTTCTGGAAATGGCGGACGAGATCGCTCCGGGTACCTGGTTCCAGCTCCTCGACGATGAGATGGAGCGCCTGCGGCCCGCGGGGACGGTTTTCCTGCCCTCGCATCAGCTGCAGCGCATCGTGCCCGGCGAAGTGATCGCCTCCAATCTCAGGACCGGTAAGGTCGAACGCATCCCGGCGGACAGCGTCGTGCTCTCGCTCGGCGTAAAGCCGGAGAACGCCCTGGTGCAGAAGCTGCAGGGCGTTTGCCCGATCGTTCGCGCCATCGGCGACGCCGCCGCGAGCGGCACGATCGCCGACGCTGTCCACAGCGCGTACGAGGTCTGTATGCAGATCAAGTGAAGAAGGTACAAAAACCGGGTTCCGTTTGGAACCCGGTTTTTTCATGCTTGATTGCCTTATTTGATTTTGCGGCCCTCGAGGTAGTAGCGCTTTTCGCGGCTGTGCCCCATTGAGAAGGTCTTGCGGGGGAGAGCGCCGTCACGGATGACGCCGCGGAAGAGCTGCCCCTTCTCCATGCCGGGGAGCAGGAAGCCGATGGCTCCCGGCTGACGCGCGAGGGAGATCAGCGCGTCGTCGTCATGGATGTAGTCGATCTTGCCGGCGTTTTCCTTGAGATACTCGTCCAGGAAGCCCTGCAGCACGGCCACCGTGAGCTCCGCCTTCTGCGGGTCGAGCGTCACGACGCCCTCCGCCTCGGCGGTGTACCAGCGGACGGGATAGCCGCCCTCGGCGCAGGCGTTTTCCTCCAGCGCCTTCAGCAGCTTCTCCGGCTCGGTCTCGGTGATCACGCGGTGGATCGGCTCGAATACCTGCGCCTCGTCGTGGATGTTCTCCAACTCGACGAGCGCCCAACGCGCCGGGTGGCGGCTCAGATCCTCGCCGGGATGCGCGGCTTTGAGTTCCTCGTAGCAGCTCTTGGCCGTGGCAAGGGAGTGGTTGCCGTCGCCGACGGCGAAGATCATCGGTGTGCCTTCAAGGTCGGCGTACTTCTCGGCGACATGTGCGCTGTAGTCACTCAGCACGGCCTCAAATTCCTCCGCGTCCTTCCCGCTGACGAGCCAGCCCTTGATGTGCCCGCCGTCCTCCATGAGCTCAAAGTCGTATACGACGGGGAGTGTGTCCTTTTTCGCCCCGATGGGCTCGATGAGGCGCTTTTCCCAGTCGTCGCAGAGCATGAGCACGTGCGGCAGCTCGATCGGCGCGCCGCGGCGCACACGCTGGCGCGGCGGGATGCGCTCGGGTACGGTGCGCTCGGTCGCGCGGATCATGGAGTCGGAGCCGGGGCGGTAGTCGTAGGCCTCGAGATCGAGCTTGCCGACGAGCCCCTTGCGGATCGTGCCATTTTCCAGCGTGCGCTCGACGTAGATGAAGCTCTCCGGGTAGACGGCGAAGACGCCGTTTTGCAGATAGGCCTCCATCGTGCGGTTGATCTCGGCAATGTGGGCAGCCTCGCCCTCGCTGCCGAGCTCCGCCTCGGGCAGGATCAGATGGATGGTGGAGGGAGCGTCCCCCGCAAAAGCGCGCACGCGATCCCAATAGGCCTGGTCTGAGGTGAACTGGTCGCAGGCGATGACCGCCCATTTGGCCATGTCGGCGTCCTTGGGCAGCAGGATCTCGGCGGGCAGGAAGATGTTCTCGTTCATGCGTGCCTCCTTGAATGCGGGGCTTACTTGCCGAAGCCTGCGATGATGGAGACGATCTCCTGGCCGATGCGGGCCTGAGCCTCGCCGGTGGCGGCACCGATATGCGGCGTGCAGGAGACGTGCGGGTGATTGAGCAGCTCGGTGTTGGCTGTGGGCTCGGCGGCGAACACGTCGAGACCGGCGGCGCGGACCTTGCCGGAGTTGAGCGCCTCGAGCAGCGCGGCCTCGTCGAGGTTTGCGCCGCGGGAGGTGTTGATAATGACGACGCCGTCCTTCATCTTGGCGATGGTTTCGGCATTGATGATGGGGCCGTCCGCCGCTGGCGCATGGACGGAGATGAAATCGGCGCTCTGGAGCAGTTCCTCCATGGAGACGTAGGGGGTACCGTCCTTCGCAGCGGTGCCCGGCTCATGGTGCGCGCCGTAAGCAAGCACAGTCATACCGATGGCGGAGGCCATCTGTCCGAGGCACTGGCCGATGCGGCCGTAGCCGATGATGCCGAGGGTCTTGCCGCCGAGCTCGATGCCCTTGCCGTAGGCCTTCTTCTCCCAGAGGCCATTGCGCATCGTGTTGCCGGCCACGGAGAGGAAGCGCGCGCAGGAGAGCATATGCCCGAGCGCAAGCTCTGCCACGGAGCGGGAGGAGGCCGCGGGGGTGTTGCGCACCTCGATGCCGTGCTCCCTGGCATAGGCCACGTCGATGTTGTCCACGCCGACTCCGCCGCGGATGATGAGCTTCAGATTGCCCTTGAGGGCCTCGTCGATGTGCGCCTGGCGCACCTTGGTCTTGGAGCGGACGACGACCGCGTCAAAGTCCTTGAGGGCGGC
>AUXO016503745.1_pt1 | contig 15557 bp, 8 predicted proteins | sample 768731 | NCBI WGS metagenome assembly AUXO01 (sample SAMN02715735, study PRJNA202380) | gut metagenome | biome: sheep rumen | host: Ovis aries | place: New Zealand: Palmerston North
GTCGGCTCAGGTGTCGGCTCGGGATTATGATGGATCGTGCTCCCGCTTCCATTGGAAGGCTGAGAACTCACTACCTCAACTTCCTGTTGGTCTTCGGGCGTTACGGGAATCTCTGCAGCATTCACTTCTGATGAAATTACACTACCTGCGACAACACCTGCGGCTGCGCCTACCGTTGAACTCATACCGGAAATCACATTGGACTTCATTTCGGATGTCTTCTTTTCTTTCATAATTGTATCTATTTAAGTTAATTATTAAACTTCACGATGCAAAGATACGATGAGATTTTTCCTCTTCCAAACAATTTCATCCATTCTGTATGAAATGGTGGAGTTTATCCACGAAATACTGTTTTAGTGCATAGGTTCGTATTTATGTTTCATCATCCCTTTTCCATACACCATATTCATGATAATAACCGGATTTAGACAAGTCCAGCCGGTTTATCTTACTAATTAGCTCTGAAACTGTCTGAGGTCTGTCATTTTTCATAGGACTCATCCCCACCTTTAATAGAGTGATGACATCTTCTCCTAGCTTGCGCTTTCTTAATGGATTTATGTCAAGGCCATCGTTCAGAACATCAGAGGCCTCTTGTGGCGGCAAGCATGTTAGCATCTTGTATAATGACGCGGCAAGTGCATAAACATCCATCGTAACGGGAAATCCTTTCCCGTCATGATAATTTGCCTGCTCGATCGGAGCATAACCAGGAGTCCCTGCACCAACTCTTGTGCTCGTTTCCGGCTTCCCGTTTTCATCATACTGCTTGGCTAGTCCAAAGTCTATAAGCGTAATGTGACCATTATCCCTACGCATTATATTTTGTGGTTTTAAATCAAGATGTAACATATTGTGACTATGCATGTATGACAACGCATCCCCTATTTCGTTAGCTATCGAGACCGCTTCTCTCAACTCAATCCCACCAGATTTCTTGATATATTCATCTAAACTCATCCCCGGAATATACTCCATTGCATAATAGTAGGTGTTATTATCTTCGAAAGCCTCTAAAACCTTAACGATATTATCATGCTTCAGTTCTGAGAGGCGTAAGGATTCACTAATGAATTTTTCCTTATATTTATCGTATATTCCGCCTTTAGAACCCGCCGTCACTGATGTATTCAGCCTTCCATTTACATCTCTCATAAAGAATTCCTTGATGGCTACAGGTATAGTGCTACCAAAACTCCCCAAGGCTCCTTTAACGATTAAATCTGCAAGATAAGTAATGCCAAAAGTTCCCTGTCCCAATACATCTTTTATCTCATAGTCATAACTTTTCCCGTGCAATCTGGTTCCGGCTGGAAGAGTTTGAGCTTTATCTGCCTTCTCTACGATAATGCCATCATCATATTCAGCATATTCAGTACTCTCTTGTATATTGTTTTCAACAGGAATGCCCAGAGCCTTAAGGAATTCGTCTATAGACTGGTAACGTGCTTTACGCATCGGAGACATCGCTTTCTCTATGCATGCAATCGTATTGGAACTGACATCATATTGACGAAGCAAATCAGACGGGAAGCCGTCATTGAGGACATCAGTAGCTGATGGAGGGAATTGGCCTGTCAGCATATTATATAGACTCGCTGCCAAACCATAAATATCGAAAGTCAGAGGTATTTTTCCCCCAGGGCTTGATTGTCTATCCGCAGGTGAATAGATTGGAGTTCCAACCCCCCACGATGTGCTGGTCTCAGCTTCTCCGTCCTTGTTATATTGTTTTGACAAACCAAAATCTATAAGATAGACATGATGATCCTTACTTATCATCATATTACCTGGTTTTATATCGAGATGGACTATATTTTTATTATGAATGTATCTCAGAGCCGAGCCAATATCTTTTATCACAGACAAGGATTCAGTTTCAGATAGTCTGCCATTGCTTTTAACATAATCATTCATAGTAACGCCATCAATGAACTCATATACGACATAACAGGTGTTGTTCTCATAGAACACGTCAAGCACCTTGTTGATATTGTCATGGTTCAAAGACATAAGCCTATCTGCTTGTTGCTTGAATTTTAGCATGTAGTTCCTGACAATAGAAGATTCGGAATTAACAATAATGCCTCCATCTTTTGCCCTACAAGAAAAATCATGCATAAAGAATTCTTTAACAGCAATATGAGTATCATAGGAAATACCTTTGACTTGAACAGATGCCAAAGCTTCATAGGTTGTTCCGAAAAAACCATCCCCCAGAACTTTAACAATCTTATATTTACCGTTCTGAAGCACACTGCCAAGTAATAATTCTTTCGCCATCGTCCGTTAGCTATAATTATTTCTCATTAAAACCACAGCCACAATAGGGGCATTTCGTATTCTGCCTCAAAATGTTATATGGAACATTGCCTAAGAAATGATTGCATGGCTTCTTCTTGTTTGGGCAAACGTATTTCTTTTGGAATTCCGCAGTAAGCTGTTCGGTTTCTTCAATGGATTTATCCGTGAACTTTTTATAAAAGCCTATCAACATAATCAAAAGAGCTATTCCCGTAAGAACCAAAGCATATTCTCTAATCTCAGGTGCTACGCCTGCAATAAGGCCACCAAGCATAGAAAATGCCATTGGAATACTGGAAAGGAGGCCAATATTTTTTGTCCGTATCTTTATATCACGCAGACCATTGTTGTAATCATCCCACACCTTCTGGAGGTGCTTAATTGAATACTCTTCTGGAGGTGGTGGAGGGGTAGGACTCACTTTAGCAACAATCTTTGATGCAGTTTCAAGGATTGTGCTCACACTGACTAGGTATCTGTCTTTACCAAGTTCTAACATCCCATCTGGCTTAACCCTTTTAGAAACAATCTCTGCCCCATTTACATAGGTCACATTCTGAGGTTTCAGATTGGTAACAATCAAATTTCCCGTAGTATCTATTTCAATCTTACAATGTGCTGTGTTCTCTGCTGGTTTGCAGCGGCTAACAGAGTTAGGCACACTATTCATTTCTCCATAAGCTGCAGTTTTGGGTTGCCCGTTAATCTTTACAGAAACGAACAATCGCCCATTTCCCGGCTCCTTGCCGACAAGGATTGTCTTGCCTTTTAAATTATCTATTTTAGCCATATCACTTATTTATTTGATTCTTCTTTATTTTCTATATTATTCGTATGTCCACCAATAGAGCTGACAAACAATTCCTTCAGCTTCTTTAAAGCCTCCTTAGAAATGTTCAGTTGATAAGCGAATACTTCGCCGTCACTCATTGTCAGTTTTTGACGCAGCACACCTATATGATATACATATGTTAGATTAACGATGTAACGTTTACCTACTCTCGCAAAAATTGATGCCGACTCTTTAAGGCTGTCACTAAGAACTTGCTGCATCTGAGCAAGGTTCATGCACACGGCACCTTTAAGTTTGTTACTCAACACAAAATTTGTGTAGTTACCTTCTGCCTCAAAATAGACAATCTTAGATATGTCTATTCTATACAACTCGTCACGTGAGTTCAGATATAAATACTTCTTATTCATAATTTATTTCTTAACAGGTCTAACAGCATATCCATAATATCGGTACGTACACCCACTATATATTTCACGAGATTCAGAAAAACCATAGCAGTTAGCACGTCTGTGGTTTCGGGCATCCTCTACTACTGATGGATCATAATTGGAATGGTCATGTTTACTCGGGTCGCACAAATCACCGCACCAATAATCCCCATCTTCATTTTTAGACCATGTGCCATTCTCATTTCTATAACCCGTTGCGGGGAAGAAAATGAGATTTCCATTGGGACCCTTACCTATCATTCCATTACAGCCCTTATAACTTCCCCATTTCCATTCGCATTGGTTAACTAATTCATCAACTTGTTCCTTTGTCGGAATGCACCAATTATTTCCCCAAATCTTATGAGCCACATCATATTCGCTTCCTGAAATCATACCATTACGCGAATAACAAACGGAATCTACATATAAGGTAGAAAGGGAATTATAATAATCATTACTACTTTCTTTGTTATGTGGAGACAAAGCTCCCCATGTATACAAAGCCCCATAATCATCAGCTGCATTTGCACCAACATTCCAACCAGCCCAAATCGTGCCACTTGGCAAGCCTAAATCAATTTCTTTGGAATTAACTGTTTCTATCTTAGAAGAAAAGTCACCAGTTAACTCTTTTACTGCTCTTGCTTTTGATGAGCCATTACCAATTAATATCCTCGAAACTTGTATGAGAACCACTAATAGAATTATGATGTATAATAGCCACCTATATTTTTTAAACACAGATTTTTTATCTTCGCCATCTTCGGACTTCTCAGTTCTTTCTTTTGACAGGAGTGATTGAATATCAGGAAAACATTTTTCTATCTCTCTCTTAAGAATATAAAAATTCGCGTCAGTGGTACCTTCGAATAGTTGATATTCATTACCATAGATATATCCCGAGTAGTATTCATTACCATCTTTGTACAATTTTAAAGTAAGTCTTTCGCCACCTTCCGCATCATCCATAATATCTTTCTGCTGAATCCCTAATGATAGTATGACATTAATAAGTTCTGAAAGACGTGAATTATTGAAAGGAAACTCGCCCTCATAAAGCAAACCACTGTAGCTATATATCTTTAACGCTATTGTATCCTCTGTAATATTGGTTTCATAGCTTATACTCCCAGGATAACTACTTCCAGTAAAACGGAAGTATATTTTATCAGTATCTGGGTATATTGTAACTTTTGTCTTATTGTCGACTTCCTGATCTATGATTGTTCCCTCTTCTGTACGCTCATTAACAAATGACGATAATGTGGAAACATCTACCAATAAAGCCGCTATCGTTTGATAACGATCTTTCTTTATTGGTGCCATGGCCTTTTCAACTATCGAAATCGTATTGGCGCTAATTCCTGCCTTTTGTAAAGATGACATAGGAAAGCCTTCATTCAATATCGCAGATGACTCTGGTGGGGTTTTACCAGTCAGCATTTTATAAAGTGAAGCCCCAACGGCATAAACATCAAGGGTGACGGGGAATGTACCATCCTGCTTATAGTGTGCTTGTTCTATAGGTGCATAACCAGGAGTTCCAAGTCCAAGATTCGTGCTGGACTCTGGCTCACCATTATCGTTGTACTGCTTCGCCAAGCCGAAGTCAATCAGATAGATGTGTCCTTCAGAATCACGCATGATATTCTTTGGCTTCAAATCAAGATGAAGCATCTTGTGCTCATGCATGTAAGATAAAGCTGGGCACAGATCTTGTGTAATCCTCAATGATTCACTTTCAGACAAATGACCTTTTGACTTGATATATTCATCAAGGGTTTCTCCATCAATGAACTCCATCACATAATAGGATGTGTTATTCTCATCAAACACTTCCAACACCTTTACTATATTAGAATGATGAAGCTTGGATAGATTCTCAGCTTCTCTTCGGAATTTGTTTAGGTAGTTCTTCACCAAGGTACTACTCGTTCTTTCAACACTTGTCCCATCTGCTGCCCTATTGTTCAGGTCTGACATAAAGAACTCTTTGATGGTCACGTTTACATTGACATCCATCTTGCCCAACTGTCCGTCTAATGAGACGCGTGTCGCTGCAAGATAAGTTATACCAAAACTACCTTGACCTAAAATTCTAATGATTTTATATTTACCCCTTTTAAGGGTACTTCCTTCTTTAAGTCCTACCATGACGTATCTTCGTTATGTGTATTTATTTGATAGTTGAACAACTCTGATTGTGAGATTGAAATCTCTTTCTCCCTTTCCTTATCTTTCAAAGTATATTTTATATTTGTATTTGGATTAATGTCAACTGTAATTTCAAAAGACTTTGGATTGTAGCGGAACAACTCTTTCACGTCAATAGAGAAACGCTTGCCAAGACACGATATGACGATGATACAATTATCATCACTAATCGTTTTCGAGTTCCTACAAGGGATTAGAGTTTTTGCCTGAATCAAGTGAAAACCATCTCTATATCGTCCGTTAATCCATATTTCCGCCTTAATATCATAAGGCATCATAGAAAGTAGCATACGGTCTTCTTCCCAATCTTTTTGAAGGATATGATACTGAATGACAGAACTTAACAAAAGAGATGTAAAACTCTCGAAATCAGTTAGCTTTTTAACCATGGTTTCCTTGGTATAGGCTTCTTTTGTGTCTTCAAAGCCAGCTTGAAGTATTTCTGCTATACCACCACCAAATTCCGCTTCACAATAAAGATTCCGCTGGTACTCAAAACCAATAATAGAATCCTTCGTACAATCAAAGCATAATGGTAACAGTTGCATCTCCTGTACGATGCGAAAGTTTCCGTATACTGAGGGATTTTGCCGTAATTTATATAAAACTCTCAATAAATCCGATTCACTACAATAGGTTATAATGTTAAAAGATTCAGCAATACTCTTTTTGTTGTCCCACAAATACGAATCAAAATCTATTTGATTTGTACTCTTTTTCTGAATATATTTGACTCTCTCAAAAGCAACCTCTAATTTTGAGGAGGACTTCAAGCCATAGGCACCAATATTATCACCGGAATAAGTATGCCCCCTATAATAGATGGGCATCTCATAATTTGGTGTAAATGAGAAAACAGAAATGCCATATTGCTCAACATCTCCAGGATTATATTTTTGTTCCCGATCTAATGCTTTATTTATCCATTGAGACAATTCTTTAACTTTAACAACATTATATACTGCATCTAACAACAGATGATGATATGCCGGGTTCGCATGTTTTACCTCTCGGACAAACTTGTCTCCGTTTTTATAGAAGAAAGAACATGAAACGAGTATACCTTCCAATACAGTTGTTGAAGTTTCTTGCTCCCAATGAACCTTGCTAAAGAATCCATTCTCCTTAAGAGCCTCAATAACTTCAGGTCTAATACCACCTAAAAATTCTTCTTCTAGGATTATTTCCCCGTTTCTATAAACAAAAACCGTATTGCAAACTCCATTATTTAAATAGAACCGATATGACAGGCTTCCAGATGCAGGATTGCTTAATACTATACTGATTCCTTTGTCTGGAATAGGAAGCGGGTCGTCAATATCAACATTGATCAATTCCTCTGTTCCATACTCGGCCTCACCAACAATTATCTTATAAGAACCAAAATTGTTATCCTTTGAACTTTGTATATGAGTTTTTTTGCTGTCGATTTCTTCAAGAAGTTCGGAAATAGTCTGATAACGTTGTTTCTTAATCGGACTCATGGCTTTCTCAACCACAGCAGTCATCTCTGCACTTACTCCAAGTTTTGAGAACAGATCTTCAGGGAAGCCTTCGCTAAGAATATCAGATGCATGTGGCGGAGTTGAACCTGTCAACATTTTATATATCGAAGCTCCAAAGGCATATATATCCAATGTCGCAGGAAAAGAACCGTCTTGTTTATAATTCGCCTGTTCTATTGGGGCATAACCAGGTGTCCCAAGCCCAAGAGTTGTGCTAGATTCAGGCTCGCCATTTTGGTCATACTGTTTTGATAGGCCAAAATCGATTAATAGAATATGGCCCTCTTTGTTCCGCATTATATTCTTTGGCTTCAAGTCTAAATGAAGCATCTTGTGATCATGCATGTGTCTCAAAGCTGCGCCTATTTCCTGCAATTCAATCAGGACCTCCGACTCTGGTATTCTACCTTTACTCTTGATATAATCATCAAGGCTTTCTCCCTCAACATACTCCATTGCATAATAAGTAGTGTTGTTCTCGTCGAAAACCTCCAACACTTTTACAATGTTGGGATGTTTCAGTTTTCCAAGGTTTTCTGCTTCTCTGTGGAATTTCTTTCTGTAGTTCTTTACTAATGAAGAACTAGTACCATCAACACTACTACCGTCTCTGGAACGACTATTGAACTCTTCCATAAAAAATTCTTTTATGGCAACATTCACAGTCACATCCATTTCCCCCAGGGCTCCACTAAGAGCGACCTTTGTTGTCGCAAGATAGGTTATGCCAAAACTTCCCCTACCAAGAGTTCCAACGATTCTATATTTACCATGCTGCAACGTACAGCCTTTTGTTAACTCATTCATAATAAGAAAAATTATGCATCCATCATTAAACGGAATCCGACAAAGCCATTTCTTCATTCGGTTGAATGAAAGACAGGCCGGATACAACGCGAAATGGTATATAGGTTATAAACTAAATCTATATCGTATGAATTGAAGAACAAGTAATAAACGCATTGAAAGTCTTGGCTTTCTCCTTTCGTACATGACCAATAGCCTCGAACGTAAGGAAGGAAGATACTATTTCCATTACTGGCAGTTATGAAATAGCCTTCAACGCCGTCAATCTCGCCCCAGTTCCATTTACATTTATTTATAAGTTCTTTCCATTCGGAACGTGTTGGCATGCGATAATTGACACCTAGGCAATTTGTTACAGGATCGTAATTAGAACCTCCAAAGTCTTCAGGAACTGTATTCCAATTCTTCAGGCTATTTCTCTCGACACCTTCATAATAATTACCTAAATCAGTTACTTTATCTGCCCCCATGTTTCTACTGGCCCATTTAACACTTAGACCCAAGTCGACAAAAGCCTCATTCTCTCCAAGAAACTCCGATGAAAATACCTCAATTGTGGTATTTTCCTTTGTTTCTATAGATTCACTTTCTTTGACTGAGCCTATATCTAGCCATAGATTTGAATCGTCATATTGTGTCAACTCATCAATCTGCGAAACATTACCGTTCATTTTTGTAATATCAGATAAAAAATCAGCAACAGACGCAGTCCTTTTCTTTGAGCTTGGCATCATGGCTTTGACTATAATGTCTTGTAATAGAGAGGAAACGCCATGTTTGTTCATTATTTCAGACAACAAATCTTCGTCATCCAGTATATCAGATGCTGCTGGCGGTGTTTCTCCTGTAAGCATCTTGAACATAGTCCCACCAAGAGCATAGACGTCTATCGTAGGCCGGAATGAGTTTTGAGAAGTCGCTCTTTTTCCTTGTTCAATAGGAGCATATCCTTCAGTCCCGAGGCCTATCGTTGTTGAGGTGTCAGGTTGTCCGTCGTCATTATAATGCTTACTCAGACCAAAATCAATAAGAAATATATGCCCGTCATTTCTTCGTCTCATTATATTACCGGGCTTCAAATCGAGGTGAAGCATTTTGTGCTCTTCGTGCATATATTGAAGTGCATTGGCAACATCTTTAATGATCATGATGGCTTCATCTTCTTGAAGTGGCTTGTTGCCCATATAATGAGAAATGTCTTCACCGTCAATAAACTCCATCACATAGTAGAAAGTGTTGTTAGCTTCCACGAAATCCATCACCTTTATAATGTTGGGATGGCTCATAGCGGCTAACCGCTCTGCCTCTTTTCTGAACTTTTGGGCATAATTGTATGAAAGACTTCCTTCTGTCAAACCTGTGATAGAACCATCTTCGGCACGCTGGTTGACATCACGCATAAAGAATTCCTTGACTGCTATAGGTTGTGGGAGTTCCACTTCCATATCACCAAAGGCACCTTTAACCTTACTATAACCTTTGGCTTTATATGTCACGCCAAAAGAGCCCTGACCTAATACCCTTTCTATCACATACTGGAAAGAGTTTCCCTTTAATTTTGAACCGATCTTTAACGTCATGCTGCTTTTTTGATTAATAGTGTGAGCGATGATACAAATGCTAACCCAATAGAGAGTGCAAAATAGGCTCCAGTCAAGCTTTGATTCCACATGGGAAGCATCAGACTGTTAGCTAAATAAGCTATAGTTGAGCCGATGAACAATGTCCGCCAAGTTTTGGCTCCAATTTCTTTTCTCACATAAATCAAGAAGAGAAAAACACATATGGATACGATAACGAATATTACACGTAAAACTCTTCCATCAGAATCCAGATCTCCCTCTTGGCTTTGAGTCAACATAAACCATGCGAAAAAGATCCCAGCAACCAAGAAAAGTAAAGCCCACCATCTGTATGAAATGTTACCTTTCCCCTCAATGTTGGACTTGTGCTTTTCTGGTCCTGAAGATATCGTCTTGATTTCTTCTTTAATAAGAACAGGAACTTCATAGAAAGGACCGTTCAGATATTCATTAAGGCCAGGTACTATCTGAATTATCTGCTTTTCTAAGGTGTCAACATTGCCAACAATATTTCCGCCGTTCATGCCGTCTATCCATAGATTATCATAGATAACACCTTCTTTGTTAAATAATGATATTTTAAGTTTAGCTGGGGAAAAAGATACAGGATTGGTGGGTTCTGCAGCTTCTTCACGTATTTCCAGCTTCAGAGCTTGTAATGCATCTAGAAAGTCCCTATATTTATCTTGTGACATAGGAATCATTTCATGCGCTGACTCCTGAGTTACATTCGGATTAGCCTCATAAGGTGTAATAGTAGTTATAAAGGCTCCATTATAACGGGGTGGAAACAAAGAGTAAGGCCAATATTCAATTCTAACTTTACTTGTCTCAGAGTTTATCTGCAAGAATTTCTTAACCTTATCTGATACTATTACTTTCTCTTTTTTCTCATTTCCGGAAAATGAATTCAGAAAATCTTCAAGGTGAGGTATTATTTGCTTTACCTTTTCATTTATTAATAAAGTATCTCCAATTATATTTCCAAACTGATTGTTCCAACCGCCTATCCAATATTTTGCATAAACTGAGTTATTATCATCATAAAGGGTAATTGTTAATTTGTCAGCTTCCTCACTTGCTTCCAAACTCTCAGGATTAACCTTATCTCGTACAGTGAGGTTAAGTGCACTCAATGATGTCAAGAACTTCGTGAAGGCTTTCCGGCTTAATGTCCATGATGACTTTCTATCGCCACTTATAATATGCACCTCGTTTTTCTTGATGGTTGCATTGTACATTCCAGCTGTTGGAAATGTTGGAAGAAAAGCAATTTCTACTTTCTTTGTTGAAGGGGGTACACTGTACAGATTCGGGGTATTATTACGTATTCCGCCCTCTTTCTTCTTTCCACCTCCTTCAGCATCGATAACGATTACCTCTTCTTCAAAAGAATTCAAGAAGTCTTCAACAGTTTGATATCTGTCTTTTTTCACAGGTGACATAGCCTTTGCAACAGAGGCAGAAGTCCTTTCGGATATCTTGAGTTTCTGCAATTCATAAAGAGGGAATCCGTCATTCAATATATCTGATGCCTCAGGGGGACGGACACCTGTCAGCATCTTGAACAAAGTTCCACCCAGCGCATAGACATCCATCGTAACGGGAAATCCTTTCCCATCACGATAGTTAGCTTGTTCGATCGGCGCATAACCAGGGGTCCCTGCACCTACTTTAGTACTCGATTCTGGTTCGCCATTTTCGTCATACTGCTTAGATAGTCCGAAATCTATTAGCAGAACATCCCCAGACTCTTTCCTCATGATATTGGAGGGTTTTAAGTCAAGGTGCAGCATCTTGTTCTTGTGCATGAAAGAAAGTGCAGAACCGATTTGCTTAACTATCTCTATTGCCTCTTCTTCTTTCAAGCCATTATTCTTGGCAATATAGTCATCAAGGCTACCTCCGTCTATGTATTCCATTACATAGTAGACCGTATTGTTGGCCTCAAAAGACTCAATAACCTTGATGATATTTGGATGCTGCAGTTTACTAAGATTTACGGCTTCTCGTATAAACTTACTTTTATAATCATCATAAATACCGCCTTTACTCCCACTCGTCACCGTCGCATCAGAGCGTCCATTGATGTCACGCATAAAGAATTCCTTGATGGCAACCTTTATATTGGCATCAATGGCTCCTAATGCTCCAGCCATCTTTACAGATGCAAGATAGGTTATACCAAAAGAACCCTGCCCTAAGACTCTTTCTATTTTATAGATATACGAATTTCCATTTAATAGAAATCCTGTTTGAAGAGTATTACTATCCATCACATATACTGTGTTTAAAATAAATCTTTTAAGGCATCGCTAGCTCTTTCATAGCCTAACTCTTTAGCTTTTGACAAATATTGTTTTGCCTTAACTTTGTCAACGGGGAGACCTTTTTCGCCATTATAGTACATAATACCAAGATTAAAGGATGCTAATGGATCTTTACGACTTGCCCCTAATTCGAGATATTTAATTCCCTCTTTATCGTTCTTCTTATATCCATCACGTCCTTCAAAATATGCAAAAGCCATATCAACACATGTCTCACCGTGACCATTTTCAACAGCTATTTTAAACCATTTATAGGCTTCTTTAATGTCCTTTTTCACTTGTGCATCGCCGTCTTTATATAAATGTCCTAAACTATGTTGAGCTTCATTCGATCCGTTTCTTGCCGCTTCCTGAAGCCAGTATATATATTTGCCAAGATCCTTACTAACACCATCACCATGGTAATAAAATTTACAAAGTTCCCATTGAGATTCTACTATATAGTATTCAGTAATCGATGCATTTTGATATTGTCGATTCACCTCTTTAATACTTTTTCCTTTCCATGGAATTATATTGAGGTTTGCGCATTTATTTATCCAATAAAAAGCCTTTATGAAATCTTTCTCAACAACGTCACCCCATATGTAAGACATTCCTGTCCAATACATACCTTCGGCTGATCCTAATTCTGCCGCCTTGCTATACCACTTAAAAGCTTCTTTTGAGTTTTTATGGACACCTTCACTTAACTGGTAGAAATCAGCAATAAGACAATAGGTGGCTCTTATGCTTTTTGTGTCTTTTGCTTGTTCCAATTTGTCCATCAGCATTTTTATACACTTAACTGAATCTCTATGTGTTTCTCCATATTTTCCCCTATAATAGGCACTAAAGAAACTTGCAGCGGAATATTTCTTTTTCTTCTCTGCATTCTCAAATAATTGTATGGCTTTTAAGGTGTCCGATTTACTTCCTGTACCGTACAAATATGAATATCCTAAATTAATCATACCTGTGACACAACCTTTTTCAGCAGATTTTCGATACAATTCGACAGCCTTCACCGTGTCTGCCTTCACTCCATTGCCATACCAATAAAAATCTCCCAAATTGTTAATTGCCAAAGAATTGTTTTGTGACACAGCCTTATTAATCCAAAAAAGTGCTTTTGAAAAATCCTGCTCAACCCCTTTTGCATCAGAATAACAATCTGCAACACTTATTTGGGCACTATCCAGCCCCTGCTCTGCGGATTTCAAATACCATTTGTATGCTTCATCATAGTTTATTGAAACGCCGCGTCCCAAATTATAACAATCGCCTAGCCAATATTGAGCTAATTCATCACCGTCATTGGCAGCTTTTATCAATTCTGGACTATAATCTTGGCTATAATTTCTGCGCTTCGTAATTATTAATAAAGCGATAACACACAATAGTAAGATAGCACACGGTATAACAATCAACCATCTTGTATTATTAGTTCGTTTTGTTTTATCTGTAGCAGATTTGTTTACATTATACTCTGTGTCTATAATAATCTTACTTTTCAGTTCAACGTACTCATTTGATGATATGTCCGTATAATCTGTTCCTCCTGTTAAATATCCCTTAAACGAAGAAACATCTTTAATACGCTCTTTGATGTTTGGCTGCATCGCTTTCTGAATAGTAAATATAATATTTTTGTTGGAAGAATACTTTTCTAATTCATCCTTTATAAGACTATCGTCTGATACTAACTCATCTGCAGGAGGTGGCGTGTTACCTGTGAGCAATTTATAGAAAGTTGCTCCCAAAGCATAAATGTCTAGTGTGGTTCTAAACTGCTTGGTGTTCTTACTATTTGCCTGTTCTATGGGAGCGTAACCAGGAGTGCCGAGACCTACGCTAGTGGAAGTCTCAGGAGCCCCTTCCTCATTGTAATGTTTGCTTAGACCGAAATCAATCAAAAATATGCGTCCGTCACTTTCACGGCGCATGATATTACTAGGTTTTAAATCAAGATGAAGCATGTGTTTCTCTTCATGCATATATTTCAGAGCTTTGGCCACTTCCATGATAGTATCTGTGGCTTCTTCCTCACTCATCTTGTGATGCTTTAGATAGTCATTTAGATTCTCACCTTCAATGAAGTCCATCACATAGTAGAAAGTATTGTTTGCACTTACAAAGTCTATAACCTTAACAATGTTAGGATGGTTCATTTGTGCAAGGTTTTCAGCCTCTTTCTTGAATTTTTGAGCATAATTGTATGAAAGGCTTCCTTCCGAGATTCCAGTGATTGACCCGGATAAATCACGCTCGTTTATCTCTTTCATGAAAAATTCCTTAATCGCTTTGGGCGTATTTGTCTCAACAAGTTCTTCTCCAAACTTACCCTTCATTATCGTGAAGGCTTTTGCTTTATAAGTAACGCCAAAACTTCCTTGACCCAATACGGATTCTATGCGATAAACAATACTATCACTGTGTAGTTCCTGCCCTATTTTTAATGTTTCCATATCTTTCTTTAACTTTACAACATATATCGGTTGTCATCGTAATCTGTTGAATACTCGTTCATACCTGAACGTGTCTAAATTTGACCATCCTCGACAAATTCATCAACTGTTGAACTATTCAAGCAACAGAGTGAAGGCATAGAGGGCGGTAATCACTGAGGACTTTCTGCTATATCCCTGTAAATCGTTTAAGGATTCTTATATAAATGAGTTCTAGAAAAACTTCCATATATGTCCAATGTTTTATAAGTTAGTAGTCAAATATTCTGGCATAATAGCACTAACTCATGCACATAGAGTAAAGTGTTAACAACTGCCATACCTCCAGCCAAGCATCACACTGTCCGAAGTTACCTACGGTAAAAGTCTGCTCCTGCGCATATTCCGACAGAAACTTGGCATTGCCCTTTTTCTCCTGTTAAGGTGCGAACTCGACTGAAGAATTTGAGCAAACATATCTTGTATGTCTTTTCAGACAATACAGCCACAAAGATACATAATTTCTGTTAATAAGGAAAACAAAACACCAAAAAAGTTATAATTTTCTGATGATTTTTTGGCTTTAGAGGAGTTTTAAGCCTAGAAGAATCTGATTTTCTTTTGTACGACTTATAACACAGTTCTTGACTTACTAACCAAGAAAAAGTTGCCCAATGGATTCTTAAAATCATGCAATTGGGCAACTTTCATATTTTGGCATCAATGGCTCCTGAAGCTCCATCGTCTTTAGCTATACAAAAAGGACTTTGTACTTACCTTTGAGATTTCATAATGATATGAAGACCCTTTTTATATAGTGCTGACAGGTATGAATTTCTTCTCTGAATCCATGTATAAGACTTATATTTTGTTTTTAAACATAATCGTCACCTTTATCTTCATCGCTGGCGAGATAATCAAAATCATGTTCCGTGATGTCAAAAAGTTCTTCAGCATCTCTGTCATCTATCATGATGTCTCCCCCTAAGGTTTCATCTACGGTGGAGCTATTGCTTCACCGTTCTAATTGCGAGCACGGCTACTGTTGATTGTTATCGGCAAAAGCCTTTATTTCTTAGCGGATAGTGACTTGTGGGCCTTGAAGATCTGAGTATACCGGGTAATCCATTTGTCACCGGTTGCAATCATTTCTTTCAG
>AUXO015218008.1_pt1 | contig 15556 bp, 18 predicted proteins | sample 768731 | NCBI WGS metagenome assembly AUXO01 (sample SAMN02715735, study PRJNA202380) | gut metagenome | biome: sheep rumen | host: Ovis aries | place: New Zealand: Palmerston North
CCAACTTTCTACCAGCCCTATCACTCGAATATCCGCCTGCCTTTAAATTTCCAGAGAACTTTAGATCTATTACGCTGTCTTTAAAAATATCATCAAATAAATTTTTAAAAACGTCAAATCTAAGCTCATTTAAATAATAAAAGGGCAATTCTATTCTTCCAAACCTTCTGAGAGCTTCCTCCTTTGAAAAAACTCGGGTTCCGCAGTTTGGACATGGATAAGGGGTAGGAGTTCGAATTTTACCACAAACGCATCTATCGGCAATAGGAGATCCAAATGTTACAGGATCATAAATACCTCCTTGCGTACAATGGATGCTGCTAGTTTTCATCAACTCGACATCATGCCAGTCATAAATAATATGATCTTCACCATTTGATCTGGTGTAGTCAAGAATAGCATCATCTGTTAGTAATTCTAGAGAAACTGCCATAATAATTTTTATTGTTTATTAAATTTTCTTCCAGATAATATTTCGTGCCATTTCAGAATCAATCGGATTACTTTTAGACCATTCTGTAAATAATCTCTTAACTTCATCCACAGCCTCTTGCCTTGTTTTATCTTTCAATGTTTCGAAAGTGCCGTCCTCTTGATAGACTGCAATCAGCTTAGACATAACCTCTTGAGTAATGTTTCTTGAAATATTTGAAAACTTATTCTTATATTCCTTGTAAATCATGACATCCTCTGAAGTCAAGTCCAAATCACGATAAGAAGCTAAGGTTCTAATTTCAGAAGGTTCTCTTTCAAACCAAGAAATTCCCATCTTTCGAACTCTTTCAGCTACCGCAGGTCGACCTTTCTCTTCATATCTTCTAGCTAAAAGTTCAACCATATCAAGTTTCGATTTAGTTAGAGATTTAAAGGCATTGTCAACTTCCTTCTTATATAGTTCAGGCAAAGTTGGACAATTTATTATTAGATCATACATACCAGCACTGAATAAGAAAATAATAAAAGCAGGAATATGTCTTCTTTTTCGTTTCTTATTGCTTAAATTATCTCTGCTCAAATCACGTTTAGCTAAATAATCAATAAATCTAGCCACTTGATTTCTAGCATCTTCACTTAAATCTGATGCCGTTGCTCCTTCACCAGTTTTTGTATAATCCTCATCGACATCCTCACTAGTCATTAATCCCGATGGGTCATAATTAGTAGATAAGATTCGGCTTTTACCTTGTCTATTAAGAAGAGTTCGAACTTCTTTCTGTATATAGGCTTTTTCAGTATTTGATGGGTCTGCAGTAAGTACCTGAGTAACTATATCGAAAATAGTCTGATCCCAATCCACTGATTTAGATGCGAGTGATCTAATATTATCATAAATAATCATCAAACCCACACTATACGGAGAGATTTTACCATCTTCTGAATATGCATTTTTATCTGTTTTACCTACTACTCCACCTAGATCATCTACCTGGGTCTCGCCTTCTCCACTTCCACCTTCACCTTCGTCTTCTGTGGGGACAATGAGCAAACTTCCTTCACCACCATCGTCGTCATCCATGTAGAAATCATCGTCATCAATCATCATAATAAATAATACTTTTATTAGATTTTATAATTAAATTTATTCGGTAATAGATAATGTATATATCTATCTTGAATAAGGATTTTGAAGAATTAAATCAGAGTTTTAGGAGAAAAGAAAACGCAAACCCCTTCTTAGGAATTTGCGCCTTTAAAATTCAACTATCTTCTCCTTCTCCAGTCACTCTTACTACTGCTATTATTGGTAGACTTAGTAGTAATAGTGGGAGAGTAATAATTATTATCAACAGCATTATAAATGGTAATGCTACTGCTAATAACACTTTTAGTAATTTCAATAAATATTCTTCAATCATAATAAACACTTTATATTATTTATCATTTTTGCTAATTACCTCTCTAACCAAAAGATGTTTTTCTCTGGCTATATTTATCATCATTTCTATTCCTTTAGCTTTACTTTCTTCATTCTTACATAGAAAAGCTATACAGGCATTACTTATTTCAGCCATTTTTGAATTTCTGAGATAACCAGCACGTTTTCCATACTTGTCCCATTGAATTGGAATAACTTTAAAACTATATCCTTTCTCTTTTGCATATTTTTCTCCTAAAGATTCTGCTCCTTTAGCTCCGCCTGATATAATTTCTATTTTATTCCCTTTCTCTAGTCTAGATGAAATATAATAATCACATTTCTTTTTCAATAAATCATAATTGCAAAAATCTTTACTTCCACAAACTATAATTCTAAATATTTCTTCATCCTTATTCTCTTTCATTTTTCTTCAATCCAAGTTTTAATATCAGCAATGGATCCTACTTGTCTAATTCTAATCCCAGAATACTGACTAGACATCTCTTTTATCCTTTTGCAAAAATTTTCTAAAGCTTGTATTTTTTCTTGGTCTTTAACAGCATCATCTACGGCAATATAAACCAGTCCAGTAGAAGATGCTAGGTTTTCCATAACGTCTAGATAAATTTCACCAAAGGTATTGTAGGTTATCTCATCGCTTTTAATATAATAAATTTTAGTATCAGCCTGAGATTTTGAAGGAACTGTATATTTAGTATTCTTCAATTTCCTCTTTCCTAACTCATTTAAACCTAATGACTCTTTAACTCTACTATCATTGGTCCAAATTAAAGTTGGAGTTGGAATATAGTTAAATTTAAGTTCATCAGGATTACTAAACTCTCGTAATGATATACAGATTTTTTCTTCTTCAATTCCTGGCATATAAGACTTCTTCGCAAATATCTGAACTACCCTCGAATCATTAACCTCAAGTGCTCTAAAAATACCATCCTGCACTAATTTGAGAGTATTATCCAAATCTCTAGACAAATATCCGCTTTTAAAGATAACATTAATACTATAAGAATATAACGCATCTTTTTTAATCCAAGGAAAATTATCTTGAATATTTAGGGATTTTATTTGTTCTCCTATCCAAGCTTCTACAGATTTCGCCTCCTTAGATTTATAGATTGTTGGAAAAACTCTGCCATTCTTATTCACTATCATTGCACTATACAACGAGTTCACTGATAGAATCTTCTTTGCACTAAGCACTATATTTAATTCATTCATAAATCTTAATGAGAAAACGGATTATTTTTTACGTTTGGTTGTTGTCTAGTAATATTATTAGCACTACCTAAGGGTGAAGGAGATGTAATTGCATTATTAATAGCGTTATATATGCTCTGTGATCTAGATAGGAACTGTTCATTAAGCATTGTAATCTCCTGTTCTGTATAATTTATTTTTTCTTGTTTTGTTTTAAGCTCGTCATACAAAGCTTTACAAATAGGAAAAAATCTACCATTACCGAGACGAATACTATAAGACTTAACATCAAGCTCTCCTCGTCGGTTCTTAGATATATTAAAACAATGAACATGATTAGGACAGCTTATAACTTTTCCAATACCAATAATCATATCTGCTGAATGCTGCTTACGACTTGATTCACCTACATCTCGCATATTAATAACCTCTTTGTCCCAAGAATCCGTTTTAGTCTGAGATCCTATAAACACTAGCTTATTTAATTGAGTAAGTTCAGTTAATTCTTCATAAACTGAACCAAAAGAGGAATACATATTATCGCCATCAACTCCCTTCATATTTGAATCATAGTCAACAATTACTACTTCAAGATCCGGATTAGCTTTTACATGTTCTACAATTTTATCAGCAGAAACTTTTCCAGCTGGATTGATAGAAAGCTTTAGATTCCCTCTAAGTACAGCTTTTAGTGAATTATAAACATCCCCAATATGTCTCATAGTATCTCCAAAGGTCTGGCCTGTATACATTGCTCCAAGACGTATAACAAAATCTTTAAGTTTATTATCGCCCATTCCTACATACAAAACCTTTTTACCAGCAGCAGCCATATGAAGAGCCTCTGACATCATGAAAAGAGATTTACCTGTTCCTGGAGCAGCACATACTATAACGATCTGCCCTTTTTCATAACCAGGATAAGGAGCAAAAGTATCATTAATCCAAGAATAGTGAGAAGGAATAAAGCCGTTATTAGCCTCAGCCACTAAAGAATTAATATCAATCTTATCAAAATCCGTAGTACTAAAAATGTCTGGAGTTGATAATTGAAGATCTAATTTCTTTATTTGCTTTATATATTCTATTGGAGAACCTTCACAAGCTTTTCCTATTCTATCTAATATTACTTTAGCACAGACTTTTTCTAAGAAATCTTTTGCGGGAAGCATTTGTTCCTTAGAATACCCCTTCCATTTCATAATCTCGGCCATAATATTAGAACTCTCAGCTTCAGATTTACCACACTTCATCATAATAGACTGAAATAATGGAAATGCTATAGCTTCAAACTCATAATCTCTGATAGCTGCTAACATATTCTCGACTAATGGATTACCAGCAGTAGAAGGATTTGTATCAAAATAATATTTAATGTTTAAAATATTATTCTTTGCTTCCGTAAACAAATACTGATTAAAAAGTGAATAAAGTAACTCAAAATTATTCATTGTCGTGTTTTGTTAATTTATTTATCATTCTCTCTTTTCTTTCATATATAATGTTTTTTGTGCTTTAATACGGCATTTTACACATGTAGTCAGGTCTAGTTTACTTATATATGTAGTTAAATTAACTTTAAAATATAATAACAAAATGGCTTCAAAAGAACTAATTGATTTAATATCGAAACTAATTTACTCACCAATAGAGCAGGAATTTGAATCGACTAAATCATTTCTCGGAGATAGTATAGATATAACGACACAAAACGCAACATTTCTAGATAATTGCTTTTTTACGATAACTATTACAGAAAAATCATTAAAGCATTTAGGCTTCGAGGTAAAAATCATGCCTACGTCAGTTGGAGGCCATGTAACAATCTCAATGAAGAGTAATATTCCTGAAATTATGGAAGATTTTTCTATATTAGAAGTTGATGCTGACAAATTAGCTAAAAATAGCGAGAAACTAAAGCTTAAAGTAAGAAATAAGATTAACGAATTCCTTATATCCGCTATTAATTATTATAATAAAGGAAAAGAAGAAAGAGTTAAAGCGTTAAGTATTGTAGAAGAGTGTTTAGCAGCTGATAATAAAGTTAATAATTATCATGTTACTAATTTTCAAAAAGCCTATTGGAATATTGAAATAAATGGTCCATCTAAAATAAAATCCATAGAACTTGCTCCAATGGGCCCTACTGTACCGGACTGCATATTCGTACGTCAAGCTCAGTCTATGAAAAACAAATTTATAGAACCCCGAATGATAGGGACAGATTTGGAAGAAATTAAAGAATGGGTAACGGAAGTCTTGAATAGTTGGAGTTGATTAAAAAATAAATAAAGAGAATATACAAAACTCTCTTTATTTATTTTTGTTTTTTTTAATCTTCTTTATTTAGCTGTTCTTCATATATAACACTGTCTACTACTTCACAATACTTATAATATCCATGAATCATCTCATTTCTTTCAGCACATCCTTTAGTAAACACTGGAATATTTTTATCAGACTTACTTTCTAATGTAATTATATTCATGTGTTTTCCTCTAGCGACACGGCCTACAGATTGAAGAACAACACCAGCAACTTTTCCTTGTATCAAAAGAATATTTTCAAGATTAGGGAAATCTAATGCACGATAACCTGAAGAAGTAGATGGAATTATATCAACTTCATTATTCTTTATCTTTTCACAACTTTCTGAAAGATTTAATTTAGTTTTATTTCCTTCCAAGTCATAATAGATAAATCCTTCTGCACAAACCAAAAGGATCCTAAACTTTCCAATAAAATAATTATCAATCCATTCTGTCAATATAGAAGTTAGATTATTAATTGGAATAAATAATTTTGGATATTTTTTAGCAATTTGGACTATTAATCTACAAACGTAAGGGTCAGTCCAAATTCTATTCATAATGTTTAAATATATATTGCTATCTGTCTTAAAATCATCTGGTTCGAATTTAACAAGATCTAAACAAGAGGTTCGTACTGCTATATAATCCACCTTAATTGAAGAAAGTGGCATTCTATGAATTAAGCTTGGACCGAACCATTTTACTAGATCTTTATTGTTCATTACTACTTCACTTAACCCATTTACAAAAGAGATCATTTCACCACCTACTTTATCTGCGGTTCCACTAAATGCATAAAATCTCTCTGCAGAACATAACGTAGAAAATAGGTACTCACCACTAGGATTTATAGTGTATTCAACCTCGTCCACTAAAACTGCATCATAAGTTTTCATCAAAGCTTCAAATTTAGCTCTCTCATTCAGATCCTTGATATCATTTCTATTCAATAATCCAGAAGTGATAATACAATTAATGCTAAGATCTTGTGAAGGAATATCTAGATTGTAAAGTGACTTGCATCTTTTTACCAATTCCTCCATAGCTTTTTTCCCAGGGGCTACTATTAAAACTCTTTTACCAATAGAATGCAAATAATTAGCTAACACTGAGATACTTTGCGTTTTTCCATAAGAGGTATACACACTTACTAATCCCCTTTTAAATTTCAAAAGGTGCAAGATGTCTGAGTTCTGATAGTCCCTCAATTCAGGAAAAGGAATGTCTCTAGGATTTTCAGAATATATATTACACAGAATATTATCATACTCTTCTCTAGTAATATAAGTTCCTAAAACAGTAAGTATATATCCTGCCCATCCTAATCCTAAGCGAAAAGTGATTATTCCTTTTTCTTTCTTCTTACTATCATAAATTTTTTCTACTTTATTCGTAATTCCGTAGCTTTTTTTCCATGGAAGATATTTTTTCTCTTCCAATTTCTTCTTTAGGAAACATTCAACACTTAAGTCATCCGTAACTATAACAATCTTTCCTAAAGTCTCATCAACACTTATATTTATCATAATAATTAAATTTTTTTTATTTTAAAGAAAAATTGAAGTACCCGCCTTTCACAAGGAAGATACTTCGTTTATTAAATAAAAACACAAACAACGGCCTTACTAATTCAAAATTGATATTAGTAAGTTATTTCTTATTATCAATATGACTTTTGACAATTTCAATAATCTGATCATATCCTTCAGAATCTCCATCAACTTTCGTAAACTCTATATTGTTATCGTTTAGCAATTTGAGAATATCTTTATCAATATCAATGGATTCTTGTTCGGTCTGATTTCTTCCATTTGAATTAAACTTCTTCTTACGATTGATAAAGAAATTCAAATTATTATACTTTTTAAATTCCTCCAAAATAACAAGATTGAGTTTATCTTGTCCCGAATAAAAGACTCCTAAAGCAATTGGACTGTCTGTTACTATAACATCTACTTCTCCATATACTTTATAAATTCTGAAGACTTGATTACCGGTAATATAAAATTGACAATTAAATGCCTTTGAATTATTTTCCCAGACCATATCTTTTGCAAATTCTGACACATATTCTGCATCAAATCCTTCCATTTTAAGCTTCGAAAATACATAGGATGCTCCAGTACTTTTTCCTGCTCCAGGTCCTGCAAATAAATTAACAATTATCGTCTTTTTCATAAATCTTAATTTTATGTATATCTTCAAATATAAGAAGCGAAAACTAAGAAAACGGCATTTTTAAAAAATCTCTAACGAATTTTATTTACTAAATTTTTCAATCAAGTCATCTATATGAAGTTGTCCAGATTTTTCAGAAGTATAATATATAATCATATCTTCATCTTCTGATCCTACGGGTTTTTGTACTCTTAAAAAGGTTTCATTTTCAAGAGTAATCTCGAATACAATAGAATCATCTACCCTACTAACTACTACATTAACTTCTTTTATAGGTAATTGAACAAGTTTATCTGCTAATAAAGAAAACACTTTATAAAAATGATTTCTTTCTTCTGCAGTCATTTCATTATTTAAGAAAGAGTCTATAATTGTATCTTTCAACGTACTTATAACATTAAACATTTCTCAAATTTTATTATTACATATATTAGAAAACTCTAAATAAAACGATAAAATTCGTGTGTAAAAATAAAAAAACAAGTAACAGAATAATTCCATTACTTGTTAACAGATTGGGCAACACATCCTATATAAATAAATCCTTGAGAAACTACGCCCCTTTCTGTTTTTGTAGGGAAGCTGGGTAACGCTCCCAGTTCTTAACCTTGAAAGGGTTACGATCTGACTTTTGATCTACATCCCCATTTATAAGTATTTTGCAGAATTTTAGCGGCAATTTTGTAAAATTTTAAAGGAATACAGAGTCCGCTTCGAAAAAAAAATAAAGCGGAAACTTAATTCCGCTTTAAACTAACCTCCTACTTTCTGTTGCCAGCCTTTATTCTAGCGAGGTGAATTTTTTTACTAGAAAGGCCCGATCTTAGTCAATTTTTCTTTCCCGATGCAATTAACCGTTCATAACTTTTTCATACGCAAATAGTGCTGCATATGAATCGTACAATGGGTTATGCGTCTTGCCAGTTAGATCAGGAACGACTATTCCGTTCTTTTCATTGAACGAATCAACTGATACTCCAATTTCCGGTAATGCACAGATATCAATCAACGGATATGGAGCATCCCAGTCTCCAATAATGCCCTTATCGTGGGCATCAATGAATAACTTGGATTCTACAGGTATGCCCATATGGACAATAATATCAGCCCCTTCTTTATTTTCCATGTAAAACTTCATGAAATCCCTAAGAAGGTTTTCATATGATTCGTGTGACACCTTAATGCCCTCCATTTCTGGAAGGACATTGTTCTTTACCCATGAATTGGTTTCGCCCTCAATCGGACAACGACCAATCCATTCTTTAATAGAACCATCTTCTTCTCTAACTACTGCGGCAATTGAAAATGCCTGACCCCAGAGACCGTTAGTCTCTGCATCTAAAGAAAATACCTTTTTCATTTGTGTTTTTGTTTTTAATTAATAATTTAATATCATATATAAGGCGAGGGGGGATTATGGACGAAAATTTTTTAATCCTCTATTAAGAAAAAAAGAAGCCAGACAATCTTTATAGACGGCCTGACCTTTTTTTTGTTATAAAAATCCTATAATTTCTCAGTATCTTGTAAAATCTTATTGAAAATAGCCTCTATTTCATTTCTATAGTCTGCTCTAGATGCTGTTAATCTACATAATCTTTTAAGATGATAAGAATTTCGATCATTCAACTGTTTTATAGCTTTTTCTATACTTTTTCCATCAGTTACATTATCCCCATAAGCATCAGACATTAAGAATGATACTCCAGTTCTATTCTCATCGTCTCTCATATCTGGATCACTGTATGAAATAAAAGCATGCTCACACAATTCCAATATAACTCCTAATCCATGACTATCCTGAAATAAACTGTACAAATATTTAAAGTAATCGTCTTCTCTTTTCTTAGGGAATCTCTTTTCTGGAATATTCTTGAAAATGTTATAAAATATCTCATTAATCATAAACTCCCCTAAATAGATATTGTATTTAGGAAGTTTTTTCTTATTCTTACAAGCAACGTTACATAATTCTGAAAAAGATCGAACAAAATACTCTCCATACTTATTATATGCCCCAATAAATATTTCAGCATAATGAGGGAGCTTACTTACAATAACTTCTTCTGAACTATTCCAAGCAGCTCCAACATTCTTATCCATCACTGCCTCAATCGTTCTTAGAAATTTAACTTGATCTAATTCTTTGCTATTAACCTCACAATCAAGAACTTTACCTCTAATACCAGCAATTTGTTTAGCATTACACAAGGATAATAAGTTTCTAATTTCACTGAGATATGGAGATTTAGACGCAAAATCTCTGGCTTTCATAGCATTAGTTGAATTTCTAGCCTTAATTATTGTGCTAATGCTACTTTCAGTCTTTTCTGTAACATCACTTACTGAAAAATTAATATGAATATCGTTAATGTTGTGTATATTCTTTTCAAAAAACTCCTCTATAGATTTTATCCCAAGCAATGACATGTTTTCTAGTATAAAGTGAAATATACACATTGCAGTTTGACCACCATTTGCTATTGATGGTCCAGTAAATTCTATAAACCCAGGAACATTTGATTGTTGTAAATTTTTGGCAAGAATATTACAACCATTATTTCTTTCTACAAACTCTGAAGGCGCTGTAGCTAAAGTTTCTTTTATCATTTTATTAACAGGCGTTTTCCACTCTAACCAACTTCTGATATTCTCGGAAAGTATGACCGCTAGAGAACCTGTAGACTCTTTAGCTTCGCTTAATAAGTTAATTAAGTCCTTACAAGTAATCCAACCTGAATAATAATTTTTATTCGGGACTTTAACCAATCCACTAGAAGGAATCCTAAACTTTATTGAATCTAGTCTTCGTTTTGCTGCTTGAAGGTTAAATTGATCCTCTTTTGAAATTGGAACAATAGAAATACTCTCTCCAAACCTAGTACTAAGTTTAGGGTCATTTCTAAATTCTCGTTCTACAGCCAAAAGTTCGTTTTTAGCTGCGATTGATAATGGATGAGTTGTAAAATAGATAAATATAAAATTCGTACAATCTTTGTTTTCTCGTAATGCTTTTATTCCAATGCCAGTTCCTTCATAATTAGCTTCTTTATAATGAAGAAGGACATTAGTAAGATCTGACCTTATATCCTTTTCAGTAATATCTTCACCAGATTTAGCCTGAATAGCATAGAAAGTTTTATTTACAGATTCATTAAGGACTATATAAGCATCAATCCCATCATCACCCTTTTTGTCTGTAATTACTAAATATTTATTACAGTTTTCTTCTCCGAACTCACTGTAACAAAGATCTTCTAAAAACCATCTGCCTCGTTTTACACTTGAACTAAAAGATCTCAAAGTGTCTGTAAACTCTTCGATTGTTTTAAATTTCATCATATAAAATTTATTATCATTTACACTTATAAGATGCTATTATCTGGAAATCAGTGAATTCAAAAAAAAAATAAACTCCGACCTATAAATTATATATAGATCAGAGTTTATTAAAATTATTTAGTTGTTATGACAGTGACATCCACAACAGCCCTCGCCGTCTGTTTCCTCTTCTTCATCTATAATACTACAATCAATTAATAGAATCATAGACGCAGTAGATACAGCATTCTCTAGGGCAACTCGAATAACTTTAGCACTATCAAGAACTCCATCCTTGATCAAATCGCTATAAATATGGGTCTTAGCATTGTACCCATTTCCCCAGCCAGTTGATTTACCGACAGTTTCAAGTACGCTAACTCCAAAACCTTCACGAGAATTATCTGCAACAGTCTTCATGATACTTGGAAGAGATGATATCAGAATCTCAACTCCATACTTTTCATCACCTGTTAGAGATTTCCAGAACTTCTTATCCTTTACGATTTCTTTAGAAGCTTTGAAGTATACATAACCTGAACCTGGAACAACGCCTTCTTCGATAGCACTCTTAGAAGCCAAAATTGCATCTTCAATTGTAGCTCTAAGATTTACTTTCTCAGCTTCAGTAGCACCGCCAGCTCTGATTACACTAATACCACCAACCAAAGAAGCCAGTCTATTAGTGAATTTATTTTTATCATAACTAGAAATGGTAGGATCTTCCAAACGGGCTTTAATAATACTAGCCTGTTTCTTAATCTCGTCTTCGTTACCATGACCCTTGTAAATAATAGTAGAGTCCTTTGTAACAACTACCTTTTCAGCCGTTCCAAATACAGTAGTATCACCAACTTCTGATACATTTGCGAGAGTAAGATTATTTTCAGGACAGATAAATTTAGCTCCTACAACAATAGCTACGTCGTTCATAATGTTTTTTCTATTGTCTCCGTAATCAATGCCCTTTACTACACAAGCACGAACAGCTCCCATTTGTGTATTATAGGCAAGAGCTGCATTAACTACCTCATCAATCTCATCACAAATAATAAGAATGCTTTTTCCTTGTTCAGCGACTGGAGTAATTAACTTGAAAAGCTGCTTAATAGAAGAAAGTCTTTCATTAATTACTAGGATGGCTGGCTGTGAAAGTTCGCATTTAGCATCAGCCTGAGAAGTAACATAACTAGGACTCAACCAACCTCGATTAATCTTCATACCAGCAGTCACTTCAATTGTAGTATCAAGAGAAGCTCCTAAATCCGCTGTAATAGTTCCCTCAATACCAACTTGTTCCATACTACTAACAATCAAATCACCAATTACTGGATCATTGTTAGCAGAAATTGTAGCTACTCTTCGAATCTTTTCCAAATCATTTTCAATTGGAATAGCCTTCTCTGCGATATAAGACTTAACCCAAGAAGAGGCTTTCAACATTCCAGACTTGATTTCATTAACGTTAACTCCATTTTTTACTAAAGATCTTCCTCTTTCGCAAAGCTCTTTAATAAGAACTGAGGTAGTGCTAGTTCCATCTCCTGCTTGTGATTCAGTCAGTGATGCAGCCTTACGTAAAAGTGCAGCACCCATATTTAACCCCTGATTATTGAATGAGATTGACTTAGCAACAGTAGCTCCGTCCCTAGTAATCTCTGGATCCTGTGCTATAGTTGAATTACTAATAGCTACACATCTTCCAGAAGGTCCAAGAGTAGTTTTAATAGCATCTGCAGCCTTAATTACTCCATTAATGATCTCTTCTTGTGATACAGAACCTTTCTTAATAATCTTTCCTGACATAACTTTGTTAATTTAATTAATAAATAAATATATTTTAAAGAACAACAATAATCTCTGATGCAGTAATAACACGATAATTCTCGCCTTCATGCTCAAACTCTTTACCAGCATCTGGATAAATAAACACTGTATCGTTCTCTTTAACTCCCTTAACCTCTTCACCAACACTAATTACTGTAGCTTCCCAGTAGGCTAATTTAGGGTCAACAGGAACAGAAAATAGTGTTCCAACCTTTTGCATACAGGTATTATCAAACTTTTTTGTAACTTTTAACAAAATTTTTGATGCAATTGCTTTCATAATAATTTTAAATTTATTAATATATTAATATAACACATATATAAGATAAAGGTCTCTTAGTAAAAGAGAAAAAATAAAAAAAAAATAAACTGAACGATCTTCACAGACAAGTCCAGAAATGATAACCAAAAGTATATAAATTTATAATCAAAAAATGCCCATACATAAGGGGAGTAGGAAATATGGATGGAATTTTTAATGTAAAATTTTCCATTACAAGCAAAAAAAATAAACCGGACGATCTTCACAGACAGTCCGGAAAACATATAAAAAATGCAAAAACATCAATTTATTTTATTCATATATAAGGCAAGTAGAGAGAATACAGACGGAAATTTTTTAATGTAAAATTTCCCATTACAAGCGAAAAAAAAATAAAACCGGACGATCTTCACAGACAGTCCGGGAAATTTAATTTAAATAAAAATCATGAAAACCAAAATAGTGGTGGTGACGGTTTTCCATCATCCATCATATATAAGGCAAGTAGGGAGAATACAGACGGAAATTTTTTAATGCAGAATCCACTTTAATTTGAAAAAAACAGTACTATTATATAATTTTATAGTACTGTTTTAGAATTTTCATCAATTGAATCCCAGCTATTAAACCTGTGATATATCTGCAATTTTCACGTTTATTACGTCGTAGAAGTATTTAATTCATCCTTTAAAACTTCTAAGAATTTATCTTTTTCCTCTTTAGTTTTAAAACCAGACAAAATACTCCTCAACTCATCTTTATTCTGTCTATACAATTTATTCTGTTTATTGGATTGAATCTTATAAAGAGCAGCTGAACCACTTAATGCTCCAATTCCGCCTCCAATAATGCCACTCTTTTTCAAAGCCTTACTAACTCCAAAGCCTACAGGAGCTCCAATAACAGCTCCAATACCAGCAGAAGAAAGTTTTTTATTTAATGACCTTTTAAAATCCTTCTTTTTAAAATCCTCATACAATTGGTCCAACTTCTCTTCCTCGCTAGCTTCTTTTTCATTATAGAACTTTCTCTTTAATCTAAATAGAATCATTTTTCTCGTCTATAACAATCACAGTACCTATTTGCCCGAGTTCCCCAGGCTGAATTTGATCTATCTCCCTCAAAATTACTTCTATCATAGAGTTCATCATGAAGAAATACTTTAGAACTCCAAGATTCATAGTCACTTACAGTCTGACCTTTAGCACCACACTTACAACATTCTCCATCATAAGCCTCAACAAATAAGTTAGCATATTGAAACTTGATTCTCATATAAAGACAAGTTAGAAAATTAGTCCATGCAAAAACAAATCTATCTTTATTAAAAACTATATTGTTTGCATCTTCTTCAATTGTGTCAGTTTCAATACCTACTGCTCTTACTAAATCTAACGTGGCATCAGCAGCTATTTTTTCAGCTCCATAAGAAAAGATCTTATGTATTTCATCTATCTTTAGCTTAATATCAGTTTCCCCCAAAAGAACAAGCTTTTCATTTATATACTCCATTACATAAGTATAGTAAGGGATAAACTTTTCTTCTGTATCAACATAATAATCAAGTGTGGAAAGATTAAGAAATTTTTTAAGTGTAGTTTCAGCAGTTACTCTAGCGACGTAACCGGTTGATTTATTCCACTTCATATTATAGTTATTAAGTTTTACATTTATAAGAAAAAAGGAGAAAAAAGAAGAAAAGGATTAACCCTTTCCCCCTTTTTTGTTACGTTTTCCATCTTGAGGTAGAATTGTAGCGTCTTCTATTTTTAAGACCTTTACTACTCTTGGATAACTAGCCCTCTTTAAAATAAATAACAATAACTCTTTTTTCATAATAAATTACTATTTTATTCATATGTAAGGGATTTAAGCAAAATAAAAATACCTACTTTTTTACAAGTAGATATTTTTTCCTTACCCTAAAACCCATCAGGAAACTAGTAAGGACCTAGTTTTTGTTTTTTGACGAGAGAAATTCTGCTCTCGCCTGAGCTTCTTCTCTCGTATTAAATCCCGACTCTACACACCAGTCGGTATAAGATACACCGTCTTCGTAGGTATTATCGGTTGTTCTGCTGCCTTTATACCCGTCTTCCGAATATCTGGAGACAAAGTACATTTCTTCGTCCCATACGCAGTCGTAACTTTTATTTATTTGAAACATAAAGTTACCTGCTGGCTCAGGATTTTATCTAGTGCCAGTAAAATTACAATTCACTTATTGCCAACTGTCAAGAGTCAACCAAACCTATTCGGCTATAGGTACAGATATCTCCCTATCTGTTTAACGGTATCTAGCAAATGTAATTCATCCGCTTTCATATATAAGTCCGTTAATATGACTTCAAACGGAGAAAAAAAATACCTACTTTTACAAGTAGGATATTTTTCCTTGCTTTAAACCCATCAGGGGAAACTAGCAAGGACTAGTTTTTACAAATAATCCTCCCTATTAAGATAAGGCTTTCGCCCATCAACTGGAAGATTAAAATAATACAGGGTATAATTTGGCAAGGTTGCCACTGGGAATTTAAACTCAGTTTCACCTTTCTCTTTATTTAGCCAACCTGGCCCACA
>AUXO010431434.1_pt1 | contig 15551 bp, 9 predicted proteins | sample 768731 | NCBI WGS metagenome assembly AUXO01 (sample SAMN02715735, study PRJNA202380) | gut metagenome | biome: sheep rumen | host: Ovis aries | place: New Zealand: Palmerston North
TCAACGCTCGTTCCCCAAACCATACACTTGGCTTTCCGTTCTTCCTTGTGTCTATCCTCATATCTCTTATCTTTTTCCGCTCTCGGTTTCGTCATCTTTTTCATCTCCTTAGGTAAATATCCTAATCGTATTGATACGACTGTTTATATTCTACTCCATTAACGAGGGCATGTCAAGCTCTTTCTCGTATATATACGACGAATATTTCTCCGCGCGGAGAGATATGGGCCTGTCATCTTGTGGCAATTACTTGCCGAAAAAGAAAGGTGGGTTTCCCACTTGTCCACGAGTCGGATTAACGAAAATCATTGATTTTGGGAAAATCCTTTACCTGCTTCCATTTTGGAACGGATTCCCAATACTTTCAATGACTTTCTTCCGCTCGTGGTTGTCAGATGTGTGGTCGATCTCTTGCATTCATACACATTCCTCCTTGTGGTTGTATTCAAACCGAATGCCCGTTAAAAACAAAGGGCGAACAGACAAAACCTTACGCGCGTTTCTGCAACGCAAAAATAAGGTCTATCTGTTCGCCCGAAGTCTCGTGGTTCGCGGTTTCGTACTGTTCTCTCCGCCCGCTGTTGGGTTTTTATGCGGTTTAAGTCAATACGGCTTCTGCCAAGTATAATCGCTTAACGAACGTTCGCGGCAAACAATGGTATTTTACCTGTCACCCGTATTCAGTTTGTAGCTATATTATATCACTTTCAAATGCCTTTGTAAAGGTTAAGGTGTTCGTTGTAGCAAACACCTTACCACTTTTTTGAAAAATTTTTTAGCTATTTCCTTGGCTATCCGGCTTTTTTCTATAGCAGGATAAGGAAATAGCCAAAATCCGCTTTTTCGTATGGCGGCGCCTTCGGCTCGCCGAACAATCGGGAAACCCGATTTTAATACTATATAATTTCAACAATTTGACGCAACACATCTAGATCGCAACCAAATCGAAACGCAAACATGCCTTGCTTAAAATTTAGTCGCTCACACATATGTATATGGAACCTAAGCATCCAAATGTATTTGCGAATTACTTTCTCCCTTGCCGCTATTAACAAAGCATTCGACTTATCAATATCACAATAATGGCAATACGTCACCGCTTTGTTTATTACAATGTCTTTATGTGCTAATAATATAGAGGCATAATCTTCGTTTGTCCCGATCAAATCTTTAAACTTTTTGGGTTCATTTTTTGCAATTTGAGCAACATAGTTTTCAAACACAATTCCAAAAAGATTGGTAAACGATAAGTCAAATAAATAATTAAGAAAAATTGGTTCTTTATCAAAATGTAACATCAATTCTTGCAAAGAGCGATAATAATAAACCTGTTTGGCAACATTTACCAAATTATCATCCAAATACTTCTTTTCTTCAGAACTAAAATCGACGTGTTGTTCTTGATTTTGGATAAGGGTTCTTATTTTGTTGTATTGTTCTGTTACATCACTCAACAGGCTATGTAACTTTTTAGGCAACTCATCAGATACTATTATACACGGATATTCTGCTTTAGCCTCCAAAGAAACCGCGTCGATTAGTCCTTGCCCAAAAACTATATCTTCATTTATAAAAAGTTCACCAAAAATAATACCGCCACGTGTAATCAAGCCATGTTGCAATACCATTCCTCTTTGAATAGAAGCCACTGCAATCAAGAAAACAATGGCACGGCGAATTTCATCTTTACCATTACCAACCGGCATACAAAGCAAAATATTGTCCGAAAAAATCTTTAACCGAAGTCCGCCATCCATTTGATACATGGGCATAGTTTTACTCTCAAAATTTGACACACTTATTTTTGCTCTTTCAACAGCATCAAGAATTGTATTCAAATACTCTTGAGCTTTGTCAGGATTATTTTTCAAATACTCCTTATATCCCAAGATATCCATATATGCAATATAATATTTTTGTGTTTTATTCATTTGCGCTGTCATTAAATCGTCCTTTTTACTTGTTTTACCATATTCAATATCTTCAACCCATATTTCGCTTCAATAATATAGGCATCTTTTTTGTTGGAAATTGGTTCTATGGTAGACAATATTTTCTGTTGCGTTTCAGGTTGCCAATATATTTTCAGTTTTCTCTTTGCGCGAGTAATTGCCGTATAAAAAATATTGTGAGAGATTAACTCTTCTATCTCATTTGTTACAACGATTTTCACGGAATCGTATTCAAGTCCTTGTGCTTTATGTATTGATACTGCATAAGCAACTTGAAAAGGAACCACTTGTTCTTGTTTTCTTTCTCTACTATCGTCATCAACATATTTGCCCACGGTAAACCTAATAATTGAATGCCCAGACACATCACACTCCAACAACTCAAAACCTGCTTCAGACGCTCCGAATCCATTGATCGGCATATCTATTTCCACAGTAAAAGTTATAGAATAATCATCCTTTTTGATATCACGAATCCAACCTTTTAAATTATTGTAAAGAGTGGGATAAAAGCGATTATGTTCATTAAATAAAACCGGATCATTGACTTTGTATATCCATGAGTCCCATGTGATTGGAGGATTAGGATTATCGTTTTGTAAAAATCGATTTATATTATTAATTCCATATAAGCCGTCGTAATTCAAGCATAAAATAATTCTATCAGTTAAATCGTTTGCAAAAATAGTCCCATCATCTAAAGTTGCAGAATATTTGTTTCTATAGATATATTCTGCAATTTGCGGATCAAGTTCTCGTACGCGATTCCATAAACCAATAAGATTATTATTTTGTTGCCCCCTGTAAGGTGTAGTCAGCTCAAAAATTATGCTTTTAGGCAAGAAATAACGAGCAAGACCAAACCAATTACCAAATGATATGGATTGTATCTGAAACACATCTCCTACAAGCACTAATAATTTACATGATAATTGCTGTAACAGTTTTTTCATTGATAAATTGTCCACAGTACTACATTCGTCAATAAAAACTACATCATAAGAGTATTTCAAATACTGTTTGCTTCCTGCTATGGTACTGAATTCGCTATTTTTTGTTTTTATTTCTCTGCGAAGATGTTCCTTCGCTGGATTTGTATTCGCCAAGAACAGTTTACTTTCATTTGAAAAGTAATCTGCCAAATGTTTAATTAGTGTTGTTTTGCCGGTTCCTGCTGCGCCATAAATCAACGCTAAATTGGAACTATCAAAAATATTAGGTAAAATCTTCTTTTTTTCTTCCGAATCTACCGCAGGATTTGTATTTACCCAAGATATCATCGAATTTTTGTACCCGGCTAATCCGCTCTCTTGTCTGCTAATAAGATTATTAATTATCCAAATAGTGTCATCCACATAACCTTTTATATGGATTTGTCCGTGTTCGATTATCAAACTTCTAACGGGTTTGTGCTTGGGGATAAGACGTGAGTTAAACCTATTTGCCAATTCCTCTACATCACCATATTTTTTTACATCTTCTATTGGTGTAAATAATTGAACTTTTTGTTCGGTATTGGTGCGCACTTTCCTTGAAAGCAGTTCCTCTTCGTGCCCTTTAATATTTATGCTTGAAAAAATATCAAATAGAGATGGATTGTGATTATGAAGAGATGCGTCAAAAGGCATTTTATCAAAAGGAATACTCTCATTTAATAAGCACAAATTAGATAACCAATTGTTTTCAGTTGATTGAATTTGTGCCTTCATAACACCGTGTCGCAAGCGCAATAGCAAATAACGAATTATATTGTGCCCTGAACTTTTATTTTTCGATAAAGCTCTGCATTTATCAAGCATTATGAAAAAATTATTTGACTCGCATCTGCTAATTAGTTCATTTTTAAGTTGATCATAATATTTTTGTTCATAATTGATAATCTCAGTAAGATTCGCACCAGTCTTGGTCAAATAATCCATCATAAACCTGTTTTCTTTTGTGCCGACATTGACTTTATTTACGCCTAAAATCGACGCTATATCTTCAAATTCAACAGGGCGAATTGCAACGGTATAATTATTAACGATTTTTATAGGCATTACTCTATCGATAATGTCGATAGAACTGTCTATAAAATCAAGTTTGATGGCGTAATATGAAGGGATATCACGATCAGAAAAAACAATTATCCTATCAAATTTGCTCGAAAAATCATCGGCAGGTGTTACCGTTAATTGATAATATGTTTTCCCGTCAACAAAAAACGGCTTGTTTTTTTCAATATAAAATCTGTTATTAGGCTGGCTATTATAGTATCTTGCGGTTTCCAACTTACAAGCAATTTTGTCATAATACTCTTTTAACGATTCGTCTTGTTGTAATGGGTAGTCCTCTAAGTTGCCCAAAATATCTAAAGAGAAAACCGTCTTGCAGTAATCACGAATCTTGAGCAACCATTCATAATACTTCAACATCAACCGTATAGAACTATCCTCATCCGGTGTATAATGCGAAACTGAAGCCTGCAAAAAATCATGAAACTTGCTTAAAAATCTCAAATTCCCACGAGATGCAACATATTTTATCGCTTTTTCGATATCGTTATAGCAATTTAATTCAATAGGTTCTATATCACTAAAAATGCGCTGGTCTACAGCTTCAACAAGATTTCGCAAATTGCTTAATATGTTTTGCGATACAAAACCACGCTCTCCATCAGGGATGGATGCAATATTTTTGCAGATATTGTCGCTTACGGTAATAATGTTTTGATCAAACTCGTTCATTTGTATATCCACTCTTAATCTCTCTTTATCTCTTCTGTGCAATTTCCACAAAGCTGCCAATCGTCATCTCGTTTCATCAAACACCCACAACGGTCACAACGCGCTAAATCTTCAGTAGTAAAATCTTCATCACATGCAAAACAATGATATTTACCGTTTTCTTGGTCAAAAACGAGTTGCTCTTCTCCACATTCAGGGCATTCATACAACGGGAATTCAGCCCCATATTTGCCGCATTCATAGGCGCTAATACCCATCTCATTTTCTATAAAACCCACCGCATTTTCATGGTATTTATTTTGAATATAAGTATCTGCAATCGGTATATAATCGTCTCGTGTCAATTCGATATAATAATGAATCAATGCACAATGAAGTGTCTTTATCTCTTCTGCACCATTCATATCATCAAACTCAGACAATTGAATTTTTCGCAACCAGTTTAATTCTGTTTGAGAAAGAGAATACTTTTTAATAAACTCTTGTTCCATTTGTTCGTCCGCATCTGAACAAGCACGTATTTCAGGATCGTAGAAGTCTTTTTCACCTATACTTTTCTTGTAAAAAGCAATTAAATCTGTTTTTAAAAAATTTATTACTTTTTCTGCTTTTTCATTATAGTTACTTATGGCATCAAGAAATAGATCATCGGATGTCAGCAAGAGTTGCCCATTTGCGTGAGCATAATTATTTCGTTGCTTAACCAAATCCTTCAATTCACCCAAAAAATCGTTCTCTAATCCTACCACTCGAAGCAACATAAAAACGTCGCTTTCGTTTATTATGGCAAAACTGCCGAAATAGAGTTCCCCTTTTTTTGTGTTACTTTCCTTCCAAAACTCCGAATACCTATCTTTTAATAAATAATATAGCCCTTTTTCAAGTTCTTTTTTATGCACGAAAGAAATTTGCAAAAGAGCATAATACACGGCAGTCATAAAAAGCATATGGTACTGGATATATGCAAATTGATATAGCCCATTTTCATAACTAGTACGAGTCGCAAGGATAAGAGCATCAATATATTGCTTTTCTGTTTTATCCGAATACTCTTGAGGTAAGTACTCAAGAATTTTATCGAGTGCAACCGAAAAATCCAGAGGCTCTTCCGCTTTCGCATTTATAGTGGTATGTCCATCACTTTTCATAAGTATGCCTCTTTACTCTATCAATGCGATAATATCGCTAATTAACAAATAAGTATGCAGGATATATCTCGACGCTTCATCTTTCGTTAAATTCGAATGTGTCCCTTTACAAACTGCATCATTTATCGCATCAAGTCTATTGCCAATGAATGACAAATCCGAGCCTACAATATCCTTATATGTTTTACTTGAAGATTTCTCAGATATAAACTGCATTAGTCGATTAATATATTGATCTTTCCCAATTTTTATCTTTTTCCCTTCAACAACGATAGGCTCGTCTTGTGGCGGATATAGTGAGTCTGCCAAATCAACCAAAATACGGCGGCAAGAATGCACTGCATTTGCCCAGTCCTCAGAATTATCAGAATCCATGTTTTCATATACTGAAACAAATTTATTAATTGCTTGAGGGCACATAGTTGCCAATTTATCGTTTGTCATCAATCGCGATTTTGTGAATGTATCTTCTATAATATTTCCATAAGAAAGTTTATTGTATATTTGCAAGATGTAATTATATAAACATCCTTTAATCTTTTGAAGCCATTTTTGCGATTCTGTAATAGATAATACGATAGACCTTCTTACACTAGCGTTCCCTTGCGGGGTATGAACAAATTGACTTGGATTTGCAGATGAAATAGATACGTTTGGATCATTAGAAGACGACAAACTTATTTTTTGCGATTCAATAAATTCTTCAAGTTCTGCTATTAATTGAGTTTTTGCGTACTCAACATTTTTCTCTTTGCCATTTTTATCCTTTTCTTTTGAAAAATATCTCCTCCCTGCCATTTTGGCTATTCTCCAAGAATCCGCAGACATACCATTTGCTCCACTGGGATAGCCGGAAGACTCATAGGTAAAAAGCAAAATTCCGTCTTCATCGCCAAGTAACCTACAAAGACGCAAGCTTTTCAAAATAATATTGCTAACAGGAACTTCAGACAACTCAAAGTTTTTTAGGATTTCCGATGACAATTCTGTGCATTCTTTTATTCGTGCGCTATTCATACTTACTCTCCCCAAACCTCAGAGATTTTTTCTTTGATCTTTTGCTCAAAGATTTTAATTAAGTTTTTATTTTGCTCAACAATATTCATTTCGAGATGAATTCGTGCGACTACTTTCTTTTGTTCTTCCAAATCAACTAACGGCACTCCGGTTTTTCTTATCAGCATTTGAGAAATGTTTGGTTGAGCTCCACCTGTTGACTGTTTGATAAAATAATCGTGTTTTGATAACATGTATAAATATAGAAATTCGGATTCAAAAACTTTATTCGGCAGTATTCCACAAACCGCTTGGTTTGTGGCACTGGCAATTTTTAAGATGCCAACTTGCCCCGCTGTTGCGCCATACATCGCTATTACAACTGTTTCTGCGGGAAAAACTTTTGCAGAAGATTCCTCTAACGCTTTCTCTGTTATCTTTTGTTCAGTAGAATAAATGTACCCATTAGCAACCTCACCACTTTTCAACCAATTGATAGTGCCATTTTCATAATACTCACGATTTGTGCTTTTGGGAGTACCACCAGACGATGTAACGCATACTTGACCAAGCGGAACGATCTTCCACGTCGGATCAATCTTGATAGTCGGCTTATAGTTTTCTACAACTTGACGGGCACCGTCGATAATTTTTTGATACGATTCTATCTCGGCGACAATTTCTTCCTGCACGGATAAAGGCGGAAGAGGTATTGTAATATCTCCGATTTGTTTTAACGACAAATTATACTGTGCGACACCAGTTTTTAGGGAAGTAATCTGATCTTTAATTGCGGAAGACGATAAAATCATCTTAACATATTTTACCACTCTTTTATCCTTTAGCCTTATTATTGCGAGGGCTTGGTTGGTATTGGCAGGCAAGTATTCTTTTTTGACTATTGCACATCGTCCTAATGCTCCTGCAATAGAAAAAAGGATGTCATCTTCTCGCAATACACTCCTATATAATGCTTTATTGCATTCTTCAGATATGAACGCATATTCGTTATTCAGCAATTCATTATTTAAAGAGATATTCTCTATTTTTATAAATCGAATTCCGCCATCTGTATAATTAAAACCTAGTGTCGTTGGCGTTGTCCCTTTTGTTATTATTTCACTGAGTTCGCTGAGTTTTACAGTAGGCCATTTCGATTGATAAACATCTGCAAGTTGATATCTATCCCCAACAAGAATATAGTCCTGCTTAGTTATATCACTTTTCTTTGCAAGAACTACGTTTTGTCTGCCGTCAACTTCAATTCCCTTTTGATAATCTTTGAAAATATTGATAACGTCGGGGATCTCGCTTCCCTTGATCTCACGACGTTGCGCGCCGAGATCGAAGCCGTCGTTATTCAGTTTTACAAAAAGGATACTATCCGTTTTTCTCGCCAAAGCACGGTCGAGCAAAAGAACGCTCGTTTTAACGCCGCTATACGGATTGAACACACCGGCAGGGAGAGAAATAACGCCATACAAATAACCGTCTTCAACAAGGAATTTACGTAATTCTTTATATGCCGTTTGCGATTGAAAAACAATACCCTCCGGGACAATGATCGCCGCCCTGCCCGCGGGATTCAAGTGCTCGGCAATATAATCCACGAACAGCACTTCCGCTCGCTTGGCGGAAACGCGGTAACGATTGTGCGGAACGATGCCGCCCTTCGGCGTCATAAACGGCGGATTTGCCAAAACCACATCGTAGTTATCATCCCACCTATCCAAACTGGTCAACGTGTCGTATTCGCTGATGTTTGGCTTGGTAAAACCGTGCAAATACATATTCACGCGGGAAAGCCTGACCATATCGGGCGAAATATCGTATCCGGCAAAATTCTCCGTCATACGGTTTTTATCGTCCGCCGATAGTTTGGAGTTGTTTTTCTCGTCAAGATTGCTCTTCTTGATATAGTTGTATGCGCTGATTAAGAATCCTGCGGTTCCGCAAGCGGGGTCGAGAATGGTTTCGTTCTTCGTCGGCGCAACAATCTCCACCATCATATCGATGATATGGCGAGGGGTACGGAATTGGCCTGCGTCGCCTTGACTGCCCATAATAGAGAGCAAATACTCAAACGCATTGCCGAGTTCTTCGCTGTCTTCATAAGAAAACTCATTGATTTCTTTCAAAAAGCGGTTCAACGTTTCAGGATCGCGATAGGGGATATAGGTATTGCGCAAAATGTCGCGGAAAAGTTGAGGAAGATCGGGATTGGTTGTCATTTTGTCCATTCCTTCCGCATACAGATTTAGACGTTCTTGCGCGCTATGCTCCGCAAGCATGATTTGAGAAAAAGCATACTTTTCAAAATCACCTTTGAAAAACACTCTTTCCGCTCCAAAGTCTTTCCCTTGAAGATCCATATCGTCCATAAACTTATAGATCAAGGCTATGGTGATCTGTTCGACCTGCGCCTTCGGATCGGGGACTTTGCCCACCAATATATCACGCAACGTATTTATTTTTCTTTTGACATCAAAGTTCAGCATACACTTTCCTCACATGAATTTAGATAAATTTACGTTATCGTTTACATATCCGATAACACTTTGCATATTCTTTTTGCCGAGACGTCTCAGATCCGCCATCGTATAACTCGGGATTTGGGTGCCGAGCAGTTGGAACTTCTTATCTTCGATCGCTCGACGGACTTCTTTATCCGTCAAATAGGTTTCGAAGAAATGTCTGACCTCATAAAAGTCTCCGGCAGGCACGCCGCAGGTCAACAAATAGCCGTCGAACTCATCGCCCACCAGTTCTTTCTTACTTTTGAACTTTGAAATCAAGCCGAAAACTTTATCCAATATTTCTCTGACGGTTACTCTGCGATCGACGCCTGATGCCCTACGGAGTTTTTCCCAAGTAAAGAACTCCGTCGGTTTATCGATATATTTATCTTCGATATAGCGTTGCGTCCCCGCATAATCGCCCGCCTCGAAAGAAGCCTTGGCGGTTTCGTCCTTCTTGACGACCTCTTCGAATTTTTCAAAGAACATTCGATCGATTTTCATCCCTTGCAAACCGACTTGCGTTTCCTTGATCGATTTGAGCGGATCGGGCGCAAAGCTTTCAAACGTGTCGATAGATACGGCTCTTCCTTCACCGCCGTCATTTCCGGTTTTTGCAGCTATCCGTGGGAGTTTTATAATCTCATCGTAATTGAATTTATCTTCAAAAAACTCACAATTTCCGAAGAAATCGAAGAGTTTGAAAGTGCTTTTGGCAACTTTTTCCTCATGCCATTCTCCGTTCTGCCGCGTTTTGTAATTGAAGGTAAACGTGCGCGTACCGCGCCCTTTGATCTGAATAAAGTCAGTTGGAGAGAATATCGGACGGAACAAACCGATATTTAACAAATCTTCGCAGTCATACCCAGTCGTCATCATTCCTACGGTCACGCAAATACGCGTCTTGGAAGATTTATATCCTTCAAGGAATCCGCTCGTTCCGCTCAAATTGTTGTTTTGGAAACTGATCGTGTATTCCTGCGCGTTTTGTACGTCTGATGTTATCTGCATGGCAAAATCAGAACAGTACTTTCCAGGAAACATTTTGTCTGCGTAAACATTCAAAAGTTGTGTAATTTTCGCGGCGTGCTTTCTGCTGACGCAGAAAACGATGCCCTTGCCGATCTCTCCGGAAATAGGATCGCGAAGCGCATTATCCATAAACGTTTTTACAAACATCTTGTTAGTTTCGTCCGAAAAGAATTTTCTTTCAAAGTCGCGAGCAAAGAAAGTTTCTTCCGCATCTTCATCTTCTTCGTCTTCTTTCTGCAGTACGGCATAGCCTTCGTCTGCAAGAAGTTGCGTCGTTATATCGGTACGCGCATCCACAATCGTGGGATTGACCAAGAACGGTCCGTCCGGATCGTTAACACCGTCGATCAACGAATACCTGAATGTCGGTTCTCCGCTTTCGCAACCGAAGGTGCGATATGTATCCAAAAGTTGCCTGCGCTCCCATGCTCGGGGATCGCTTGACGAAAGGTCATCCGCGTCCACGTTTTTCAAATAGTCTTTTGGAGTCGCCGTCAAACCGAGTTTGTAACCGATAAAGTATTCAAACACTGCTCGACTGTTTCCACTGATGGAACGGTGACTTTCATCAGCAATTATCAACGAAAAATCCGTCGGTTTGAACACGCTTTTATACTTATTGTTAAACGCAAGCGTTTGCACTGTAGAAACAACAATATCCGCCTTACGCCAATCGTCGGTGTGTTCTTTGAAAACAACCGTTTGATAATCAGGCTTTAAGTAATTGATGAAGTTCTTCTTAGCTTGATTTTCAAGCTCGATACGATCCACCAAAAACAAAACTCTATTTGCGTTGCCGCTACGAAGGAATAGTCGAATGACCGCCGCGGCAGTTAGGGTTTTGCCCGTGCCGGTCGCCATTTCAAACAAGAATCGTTGATTTCCTTCTTTAACGGATTTTTGAAGTGCCTTGATCGCATTCACTTGATATTGGCGCATCATTCTCAGTCCGCGATCCCTTAAAAACTGCGCTCTTGTTTCCTGATTCTGATATTCCGGCGCTTCCGCATATCGCGGCTCCTTGACAACTGAAATATAATCAGAATTTACTTCCTCATTATAAATCCTGGCAGGATCGGAATTTAACGCTTTGCTCTCCTGAACACTCTCATATGAAGGAAAAGATAAAATGATCTGCGGATTTCCTTTGTAAATATTCCAAAAATAATGGATATTTCCGTTTGATAAAATCACATATTTCACGCAGTTGCTTTTAGCATATGCGCGGGCTTGTTCTTTCCCGACAAGAGGATCTTTTTCTTCCGACTTCGCTTCTAATACGATGAACGGTTTCCCCTTATCGTCAAGAAGGAGAAAATCGATAAAGCCGTTTCTAGTTTTCTCAAAGTTTTCGCCAAAATCATCAAATTGCTTTTGGGAAATTTTGACGTTGGCTTCCACCTGAATGTTAGCTGGACCTTCTTCACTATCGAAGAAACGCCAACCTGCCGATTCCAGCATTTTATTTATTTTTATTCTTGCTTTTGCTTCTTTAGCTGACATTGAAATAACCTCGCTCCGACAAATACAAATATTAAAAATCCAAACTGTCTTTCTTCAACAAGAAATCATGGATTCCCATGATCAAAATACCGCTTTCATTATAATGCGTCATAGTCGAACCGCCTACAATGATGATCTTTTTGAAAGAGTCGTTGACGCCCATCAAAGAGCGCTGTTCTTGCTGCTCCTTTTCCAAGGTTGGCATAGCGAGTGCAGACTGGATATAGTAGCGCTTATAGCCTTGATTGGCAACAAAATCAATTTCGTAACGCTTGCGCAGGCTTTTGCCGTCTTCGCTCTTTTCGCGTTTTTCGATCACGCCGACATCTACGGAATACCCGCGCAATTTCAACTCGTTATAAATAACGTTTTCCATAGAATGGGTTTCTTCAAGTTGACGGAAATTGAGTCTTGCGTTACGAAGTCCCAGATCCGTAAAGTAGTATTTTTTCGGACTGTTAATATACTTCTTTCCTTTTACGTCGTATTGAACGGCTTCGTCGATCAAAAAAGAGTCTTCGAGATACGAAATATACCTTGCTATCGTAAGCTGTGCGACCGTTTTGTTTTTGACGCTTTTGAACGTGTTGCTGAGTTTCGTAGGATTGCTAAGGGAACCGATGGCAGACGAAAGGATATCCACCAATTCGCCAAACTCCGCCGCATTCCGCCGGATACCGTACCTGTCCACGACATCTTTTATATAAGTCTCGTCAAACAGGTTTGTCAAATACGCCGCCTTCTGCTCGTGCGTTTTCATAAAAGCAATCTGCGGTAAGCCGCCGTAAGCCATATAGTCGCGCAAGCCGTCGTATTTGTCTCCATCGTAAACCGACATAAACTCCGCAAAAGAGAGCGGTTGAACGTGTATTTCATCTCCCCTACCTCGAAACTCCGTTCTTATATCGGATGAAAGGAATCGAGAATTACTTCCCGTCACGTATACGTCCACGTTCATCTTGTGTAATAAGCCGTTCAAAACGCCATAAAGCGGTAACGGTTCGTCGCTTTGCGCATCGCCTTTGGAAATAGCGTATTGAACTTCATCAAGAAAAACGTAATACTGCTCGTTCGTCTTGATTTGCGAACAAATATGATCGTATAGTTTTTGCGGGTCTCTAAACTCATGATTGCCGACGTCTTCGAGATTGACGGCGATAATATGATCTTCTTTCACGCCCGACTCAATCAGATAGTTATAAAACAAATTGAATAAAAGAACGCTTTTCCCGCACCTGCGCATTCCGGTAATGATCTTGATCATTCCGTTATGCATATGATTCTTTAATTTGTCAAGATATAAATCTCGCTTTATTGTCATAACGACTCCTAATTAAAATTTTCGGTAACATTACCAGTTTTCTACATTATAACATTATCTCCTTTAAAACGCAAGGTCTAAACCCAAACAAAATAAGAAAATCGAAAAGTATTCGCAACGTCGACTATTTACATAGCGTCAAAATGAATATATACTTATTGCAAAAGAAGCAGGAGCAACTTACAATGTCATCTTATGATAAAAACCATTATATCCAAAAGGCATTACTAAATCGTTTTGCAATTCCAACGTCTAATAAGTGTTATAAAATATGCGTTTTGGATCTTATTAATTTTAATGCGGCTTATCTCGATACGTCGTCGGCATTTCAAGAAAACAAACTATATGACGTTCCCTCATCAGAAGACATAAAGGAACTTGAACATAAATTTTCAATCAAGATTGAACAGCCCATGTCTAAAATAGTGGCAAAATGTGTTTCGGAAAACAATTATGCGTTTAAACGCTATGAATTAGAAACGATTAAAAAGTATATTCTTTTACAACTATATAGAACGCCAAACAATCGAAGATCTTACATGAACGTCCCGCAAAATGCGCTCGAATTAAGTCAATTTAATATCAACGAGGGAGAAAGTCGCGAAGACTTTTGGAAACGAGAAATGCTTTATATCCTCGACAACACGTTTGACTCGTTACTTACCTCGGATATGGTTGGTATTAAAAAACACGCAATTGAAATCAATACATCTTTTCTTATGTTTTTACATACTGATAACGAGTTTTGCGTTAACGATCTAGGATATGCAACCGAACGAATTCCCGTCAAAATTCCTAAAAGCGAACAGGAAAGTTACATACGCCAAGCAAAGGAAATTGGCAAGATTCTTTTTGGCAAAGACAATTTTGATGAAATAGCAAAACGAGAAATAGAGAATGATAAAAGTTACTTTGATAATTACATTCTGTTCCCGATCTCGTCAAATATTGCTATTTTGTCTGTTTCTCCGGTATGGAAATATTACTTCACAAATAAAACCATTCGAGATCAATATAAAGACACCATTTGCTCTCCGTTTCTAACGAAACATTTCTCTTTACCCAAAAACACTTACGTTAATATGGACAAAATAAAAACCGAAGCAGATATCCTGTTATATAAAGATAAAGACGATTTATTTGAATACGAGATACAAAAAATATCTGCCGAAGAAACGATTTACTTAAACCATCTAATTATGAACGAAGCGTTAAGGTATATCGGAATAAAAACACCTTCAGCGTTAATCCCATCCATCAGGGAGTATAACCGATTGGAGAGTATAGGAACAACAAATCTCCACCATAATTACAAGGGATTTGTTGAATTACTTACGAATCTAAAACTGAATTAATGCTGAATCGTTATGCACAAAGCGATTCTTTGGTTAAAAATAAAAAGTTCAAACTGACATTCAGTTACGCCGCCATTAGGGAGTAAAGATCCCCCCGAAAATCGGGGGGCTTTACATTTTCGGGCATAGCCCTATCCTTTACTGGCTACGCATAAATGCGTTTTTGTATTGACCTGCCAGTCATGCATCTGTTACTTGCTACCCGTCAACGGGTCCCTTGGATCAAACATACTTAACTGGTCACTTTGCTTATCTTGTTCCAGTTGGTGTGCTATGTATTCCTTTATCGCTTTCGTGTTCTTCCCTACTGTATCAACGTAATACCCCTTGCACCAAAATTCCCTGTTTCGGTATGCGAATTTCAAGTTCCCCCTGGTATTTGCAATCCCACTTCGTGTGTGCTAAACTATCTGCAGATATCTCTCTTTTCATAAATAACCTCCTATTGTATTTCTTTTGTAACTGGCAGGTCACAAAACCATTATACAATAGGAGGTCGTTCTGTTCATCGGTTAACCTCTTTTGAACCACGCGACTATCGCGTGGTTTTCGTTTTACAATAAAACGAACCCCGACGCTAAGTCGAGGCTCGTTTTATTTACTGCGATTGATTATAGGGGAATCACATCAGTTCCGATTCATTCCAAACTTTCTTGATTGAAATACTTTTTTCCAATACTCTTCTCTTGCAAGAACAACACTATCCGCGGTGCGAATATCAAATATTTCCAAAATCGCATATGTGAAATAGTTCTTTATGTGCTCTTTCCCATCCTTTATTTCAATTATTTCAAATTCTCCGTTTGATTTCTTTACTGTTATTTCGGAGATTTTACCACTTACAATGTCATTAAAGTATTTGTTCCCACCCGTTAAATCGTTTTGATCAGCATAATACTGCCATCTTCCCCATAGCCCTTTGCAAGCACTTGAATTCGCTGAAATCGTTTTTTCTGAATGTGCTTCATTTCTACTGTTAGCAGAGCCAATATACAATTCTCC
>AUXO017144375.1_pt1 | contig 15551 bp, 27 predicted proteins | sample 768731 | NCBI WGS metagenome assembly AUXO01 (sample SAMN02715735, study PRJNA202380) | gut metagenome | biome: sheep rumen | host: Ovis aries | place: New Zealand: Palmerston North
TTTTATTAATTCTTGACAAACATTATTGAGGATATTCTGTTCCATTATCATAAATAATACCGTTGGCTGAATTATATAAAGTATTAAGTCTAGGTGCTGTTGCAACAATTTTAGTTCCATCACATCGGCTTTGTTCTGAAAAATTATTTCCTGTTACACTTACATTTGGCCCAGCTAATAAACTAAAAAATGAACCTGTAAACCATAGTAACCTTGTATGAGAAGGTGCAATATCCGTATTTATAGAAGAAGCACCATAAATTAAAACAGTTCCTCCATGGAATACATAGCAAGCTGATAAATCTTCATGATTAATATCATAATTCGGATATAATACAGGCTTATATATTTGAAAAGATGACATATTACTATCAATGCAACCAATTTTTGAATTTTCAAACCATAAATTTGCCATTCTTGCCTTTAATGTTTTAATTATACAATCTGAAAACCTACAACCACAGCTCCATGTTGTATATTTACAATCAAAAATTGTATTTTTAGCAACCATTGAACCACCATCATTATACACATCATAGCCTATATTAACTAATGTAATATTTTCAAAATTTAAATGGCAGTTATAAAAAACTAAAGAATTGTTATTGGTTGTGGGTAAAATATTTCTTGTTAATATTGCATTATTTGTACCATCACCATAAGCTTGAAAATGAATAGTGCATGAATTAAAAACATTAGCATTTAATAAATGTGTTTGTCCTCTTTTTAAAGCAATGTCAATTTTTAATTTGCCTTTATTGATTAAATTTAATATTGGCTGTAAAGTTTTAAATGGTTCATTTTCTGAACCTACATTATTATCATTTCCATTAATATTATCAACATAATATAAATGCCATGAAAGATTTTCAGATGAATTTACACCATAGACGGTAGATAATTTATTTAAATTTAAATCATCAATATTATTATTTAATACATTGATTTCTGTTAAAATATCATTTATTGTTTTATTTGGTATTAATTCAGCAATTAAAGAATTATCATTTAAAATTTTTATAATATTAATTTCATCAATAACATCATCAGATGTAATTGTACGAATTTTATAAAAATTACCTTTACCATCATTGTAGGTTGTTTCACCAAAAGTTTTTGCAAATGAACCATCAATTAAATTATCTGCATTTTTCATATCATTTACAGTATTATAACATAAAAGCCCTGCAAGTTGCAGATATTGGGCAATTATTTCTGTTAACTCGCCACTTTCAGCCATTTCATCAAGTTTTTTATTAATTTCTTCCTCTATATCTAAATCTTCAAAATAACTGTCAACATAATCTTTTAATTCTTGATATAAATTTTGAAGTTCTAAAAGTGCTTCAGCATTATTATTTATAGCAGGATAAACATTTTCTTCTAGGTATCTTCCTATTGCTAAAATTTGTTCTTCATAAGTTAAAGATAACTTATAAGAAGTTGGAAGCATTCCAATAGTTAAGCAAAACTTATTTATAATACCTTGTACATTTGCAGGTTTTATCATATTTAAATCTGACATATTTTTAATTCTCCTTTCTAATATATACCCATAAAAAGCACATTTAATTTTTCTATAATTTCTCTATCAACAGCTCTTATTGTATCCCTATATTGTTTAATTAAAGCTTGCGCTGTTGCTGTAACACCCGAATTTCCTTTTTGATGTCTAGTAGATATTTCTTTTGATGAAGAAGTTCCATTGTTTTCAGTATTTGTAATATCATTGATATTTGATGAAGTATCACTTTGATTTACTGAAGAAGCATATACACCACTTTCTAAAGCTTGTTTTGTAATATTTGTTTGTGGTGTATTATTGTTAATATTTAAACCTTCAGAACTTGAAGCACTTTCACTATTTGATTTACCTTTATTTGAGGCTTCACCTTCAATTTCTCTTTCAAAAGTTTCTGTAAAATCAACGTTAACTAAAGGGTCAAACTCTATTGAATTTGAATAAATAACTGGCAAATAATCTTCCATAATTTCTTGCATAGTAACCTTTACATAATGTTTAAAAAGTGCTGGTGTTTCAAAACCGATTTCACGCATAAAATAATGGTCAACAATTTTTCTTGCTAATTTATCTTTATTCCATAGTCCTGCTTTTTCAATACTTTCAATTTGTTTTGGTGTTAAATAATCTTCAATATTAAAATCTTTAAACCAATTTTCTACTTCTTCACGCGAATATAAATCACATACTTCGCGAAGTCTAATTGTATAACTTGCCATATTATTTAACACCACCTTCTAATATATCATCTATTTCTTCAACGTTTTTATAATCATTTACAATACTTTCAGCATTTTTAATAATATTGTGTAAATCTGAACGAACACGAACTGAAATTTCTTTATCTGTACCTGTTAAGCCAAATTTTTCATTAAATTGTTTGCAAGCAAGTTGTCTGGGTGCAAGATAGCTTTGAAGGTTCATATTAATTAGTTCATTATTTGAATTTGCTTCATCAGTAATTAAACGTTCTTTCTTATCTACAATTATATTATTAATTCCTAAAAAGGTCAATGCTTCATTCCAGATTTCTTTTTTATAATCCATGATTTTATCAGCAACAAATGGTGCTTCAGTGTTTAATGCCTTTAACTGACTTTCTTTTAAGTTATCTTTATCACCAAAAATTGCAGGACGGTTTCCATCAACTTGCATATATAATTGTTCCATAGTATGTCTTTGATTTTCATTTACTAAAATTATAACAGGTGTTTTTTGTGCTTTTATGTTTACCATAGCTGTTTGTTCTGCCTCATAAAGTCTATATGCAAATAGTTCCATAGTTCCAGCTGTTGGAATACGTTCCCAGTTATTTTGAACTAAAATACATTCATAATATTGTCTTTGTTCTTTTTGAAGGTCTGACAAACCATCAATTAAACCTGTGTATAATTTTCTTGATGTTTGGTATTCAAAAGAATAACAATTAAGAGTTGTAGGAAGGCCGTACAAATTAACTTTATCATTTGAACAACATTTTGTATTAATAAAACCGTATTTTTTATCTTTTAAAAATGCACATTGTCCGTAGTAATAAAGACATTTTTCAAGCCAAATTGCATTCATGCTTTCAGGTAAATTTACCCATTCAAAAACAGAAAGTGCAATTTTTTTAAAACGTTCTACATAATCAAAATAGGTTTCATTATTTAAAGTAGCGCTATCTATAAATTGAAGGTTATTTTTAATTAAATTTGATTTTCTTTTTCCCATATTTTTCTCCTATCTATTATTTTGTGAATAATCTAAAAAAGTATTTGGATTATGCCATAAAGTAACACCATTATCAAATATATTTTTAATTGCTTGTAAATCAATCTGTGGAAATTCACCTATAATATTACACCCCACTGTTTTTACATAATTCCATGATGGTCTATTATTTAAATTTGGAAGTTTTACAGTATTTGTTATATATCCAAACATATCAAAATATTTATCAATCCTTTGCGCAAATTGTGCTTTAATATTGTATCTTGTAAATATATTGTCATCATTAAAATTATAAGTAATTAAAGTAGTATTTGAAGAACCCATATTTACTTTATCAGGAAGTAATTGTTGTTTTTGAACTTGTGCCATCATATTTTTAATATAAAAATCATGATTTGTATCAATACTTGCCATATTTAGACCACCTTCAACAGCACCTGTAATTGAACCTACAATATTTCCTGTTATTGCTTTATTTACTATATCACCAGCTAAATTAGTCCCTGTTTTTAATGCCTCAATTTCATAATTAAATTGTTCTTGTTTTAATTGTATATTTAAAATATTACTATTTTGTGCAAGCCATGAATTAAAATAATCAGTTTTTGTAGATAATAATGGATAACCATTTAATGAAGCAATATCACTTAAATTATTTATTTCACCTCTATAATTTTGTGGTATAAATAAAGTTGTTGGATTTGGATTTACTTCACTTATAATATTAAAATTTGGTTTTCCATTTGTAAAATCCTCATATTTATATATTTTTGAACTCCCATTTGCAGGGTTAAAACCTAAATAAAGGTATGGATATGTTCTTAATTTTTGATTACGTGGTAAGTATCCATCTAATGAAGAAGGTGTAGAAATTAACTCTGTAAATTGTGTAATAGATTGGTTAAATACTATTTCTGCAAGTAAATAAGCTGTATAATCAACACCGATTTTTGCATCTTCTATAAAAAAGTCTTTTACTGCAAGATATGGAACAGTAAATGCTGAAATAACATAATCACCAAAACCAGCTAGATTTATACAATTAAGCAATATTGAATAATCATTAAAAGAAGAACATATAATCATAGTAACAGGTGAAACCATTCCATTAATTGTACTACCTTCTAAAAATGTTTTTATGTTTCCACCATATTCTTGAGGTATTTTATCAGAAGAATAAGCAATACAAGGTATTGGACGTAAATCTGAAACTGAAGCTGTGCCACCTATTTTTACTTCTCCCAATTCTAAACCTTCAGGAATTAAATTTGCACCGTGGAATATCATCTGTTACATTTATCATTTCTCTTTCAATAAACGACTGTTTCCATGTTATGTCAAATTGCCATGTTTGCCAAACATCAGTTGTAATTGAAATTAAAGTAGTACCATTATTTTCATATTGCATATTTGTAATAAAAGCATAAAACCATTTATTTGTGTAATTATTATTTTGATACATACAATAATTATATTCTAGCAAACTATCAATATGTCCGTGGAAAAGCTATTATACTATCTTTTCTTTGATAATTACATTTATCTATTTCAATTTTTGGTAAAGAATTAAAATAGTTAAATTGTGCTTGTTTATTTTGAAACGTTAATTGATTTTTATTTGAAAGTTCTAGTGGAACTTTTAATAGTTTTATATTTGTATCTGGTGTAATTGCCATAATTTTTAAATCCTTTCTATAAAAATTAAAGGGAAGGAAGTATTATTTCCTTCCCTTTAAGGGTAAAACTAATAGAATTTATTAAATTTTTAAGAAACTGTAACTGTAATTGCAGTTTTTATATTTCCTGCTGTAACTGTTATGACAGCAGTTCCTGCTTCTACGCCTGATATTGTAACTTTTCTTCCATCTATTGAAGCAGTTGCTATTTCTTCATCTGAAGAAGTAACTGTAATTTCTGGAGTAGTTGCTTGTGCTGGTGTAGTTAAAATAGAAACATCAACACTTCCACCTTCTAAAACTTCAACATTTTTCTTTGCAGGTTCTAAACCTGTAATTGTAAGTGATGGCATTTCAGAGGCAAAAATTGTGGCATTACAAAATAATGAATATTGATACATATTTACGTCATTTAAATACATATTCCATGTTCTATTATTTGCATTATAGAACTCGTCCATAGTTGTTTCTTGATTTTTAATTCTAAACCATGCTTTATCAGCCATAATTCCAAATATTTTAGAACCATCTAAAACAACATTTCCTCTTACATCTCTTACTGTAAAATCTTTTACATATTTAATTTTACCAAGTAATGAAGCTTTATCAATGTTAAATGCCGAAGCTAGTACGTTTACATCTATATAAGAAGCTAAATCATTTCTTATTAAAAATACAATATCTTCAGGTTCTGTCCAAGTCATTACGTCATAACCGTATCCACCTACTTTTCTCCAAGCATTAAAATCAGCTGAAGGTTCTTGCATATCTAAAAATAATTTACGTGCTTTTGTTATAAATGCTTTTGCAGTTGCTTCTGAAGAAACATCATCTATTACTTCAATAACTGCTGAATTGTTATTATAAGCCTGTGTTACAAGGCCTTTTGTAAAGTTATATCTATCAATATAAGCGCCATTATACATTGCTCTAGTTATTCCATCAACAAATTCTTCTAAATTTCCCCATGAAGAAAAAGCAGTTTTAAGTTTTGCTCTTGTTATTGTCATAGGATATTGTTTGTCTGAATTTAAGTGCATATATTGAACTTTTACATCAGCTTCATATTTTGCAAGTAAGCCTGCAAAATCATTAACATTAAATTCCCTTCCCATTGCTGGATTTATAAATATTTCTTGTCCTATTGCACCAAGTGGCATTCTATCCCCTTCCAAGAATTTTAAAGGGTTTTTAAATAATTTATAATCAACAAGTTGTGTATAAATTATTCTTTTAACAAGTACATTCATAAATTCATTCATTAAATCATCATTATCAAATAATTTTACAGAAAGTGCTGTAATATCTGTATCTGGTAAGATTTCATTAATTTCACGTGCATATAATGTATTATTCTGAATACTTGTTTCTCTTATTTGGTTTAAAGAAGTTCTTAAACCTTCTGAAATAGGCATAATTAATCATTCCTTTCTTTTTATAATATTAATTTATTATATACATAAAATACGATTTTTGTCAAGTTTATTTTTTAAAATTTCCGGTTTTCATCAAATACACTTCTAAAATCAAATGGTTCTTTTTTCTCTGGTTCTTTTGATTTTGGTTCATCATCATCACCCATTGCTACTTGCTGAAGTAAATTACCATTTACTCTTTGAAGCATTTCGTTTGTTTGTTTTAAACTTTGTATTTCTTTATCTCTTTTAGAAATTTCATCATTCATATTTTGATTATCTGTTAAAAGTAAACCTATATCATCTAATATTAAATTAGAAGCATCATTTCCAATTTTCTTTTGCATTTCTGTCATTTTATTTTGAAATTCATTATTTTTCATATTTTATTTTCCTTTCTTTATATTATATGTTTATTTTATAAATTTATTACAACTTTTTTAGCCATTGTTTTAAGCCATTTATTTGCTTTTCTTAAAGGCTTTGGTGGAATTGGAGTTCCATAATATATAGCTGAAATTCCTTCAACGTTTGGAATACCCATAAAGTCTGCTGGATTTGTATAAACTTCTTTTTCAGCTCTATAAATCCAGTCATGATTTGTTAAATCTTGCATTTCTAAATGAAGATGTATTCCTGTAGAACTTCCTGTTGTTCCGTTCAAGCCCCACTTGCTCCCCTATTGTGACACTTTCACCCACATTTTTTAAACTAGGCTGATGAAGATGAGCATATAAAAATCCCATATTTGTAATACTATCTTTCATTATTATATAATTGCCATAACCGAGAGCTATCAAATGCTTTATAAACCACAGTTCCATTACACATAGAATAAACTGGAACATTTCCTAAACTAGAAGGTGTTGCAATATCTAACCCTCTATGATTTCGTGGTTGTTCCCACCATTCACTAGTTACATAAAATGTGACATTTATAAATGGTGCAATTCTTGCTTCATAATCTGCCATTATTTAATTCCTTTCTTCTAATAGTTCTTTCTCTATTTCTCTTAATACTCTTTGTTCATCTTCAACATCATTAGTATATCTATATTCTTTTTCTTTTTCATATTCATTATAATATTTTTGTATTATTTCTCTTACTTTTGATTTTGGAATGTAATCTTCTTTATTTTCAAATCCTACTCTTATTGTTTTTTCTTCAAGTAATTCTTCTAATTCTTTATTTCTTGCTATTAGATTTTCTATTGCTTGTATTTCAATTCCTGACAAATTTCTTTTTGTTGCTTCATAATTTAAATATTCTTCTAATACTTTTATATCTTCTTCCACTGTCGAATTTCACCTTCCTTTACGGTTTTTATTAAATTCATATAATATTATCTTTAATTTTGTAAAAATTTTGCAAAATTATAAAGAATAATATGTAAATTTACCTGTATTTACGGATAATTTTATTTCATAAATACAGATAAATTTTTAAGACTTTATTTTGACAAAATTTGATTTACTTTTTCTTGCACGTTTTTGTATAATATTCCTAAAATTTTTCTTCTTGTTTCACCATTTCCATAAATGCCTTTTATTACATTTTTAGCTATCGCTTCAAAATCATTATTAATTAATATTTGATTTACTCTTTGCTGTACTATATTATATTTATCACCTAGTGCATTTTTACGTTCAATTCCATTTCCAAATACACCATTTATTACTTTTATTGCTAAAAGCTCTATTGTTTCATCTGAAATAGAATTATTTTCTTTAGAAGGTTTTATTATAGTTTGATTATTTGCTATTATTTCTTTATCTTCACAATAGTTTCCATCTATTTTTAAACTTGCTACATTTAATTTATTTGTAAATTGCCAAAATTGGTAAGGAAAATTAGCTGTTGGTTTTTCAACATTCCATTGTGCAAGCCATATTTTAAAGCCTTCACAAATTAAAGAATTTACATCTATTAAATTATTAAACCAGTCTAAATTTGCATATACACCAGCTTTAAATCCATGACTTTCTATAGTCTTACAAAAATTTAAAGCAATTTGTGTTATTTTATCTTTACCTAAAACTCTTGTAATTCTATCTTCTAAATCTAAAAATACAGGTAAATCAAAATCTTTATCTTTTATAAAATAAAGACAATTTTCAGCTTCTTTAAATGAGTTTTCTACACTTGAGCAATATGAAAAAAGATAAGTTCCAACTTTTATTCCTGCTTCTTTTAATCCTTTATAATGAGTTTCAAACATACTATCTTTTTGAGATTTTTCTTTTCCATATCCACATCTTATTATTGCAAAATCAATGCCTTCTTCTTTTAATTTTTTATAATTCACATTCTTTTGATGAGTGGATATATCAATACCTTTAATCATTTTCTTTCTCCTTTCCAACAAATAATATGCACATTAATATAAAAGTATTAAATGAACCTAGTATTAAACCAATTATTAAATATAACATTTATTCACCTTCTTTATTTTCTTCTGCTTCTGGATAAACTCTTTCAATTTTAACTTCATTTGTTTGAATTATTGTTTCATTTTTGTTATTTAGTTCTCCAGTAAATTGTAACATTATTTTTTCTAAAAATTCTTGAAGCTTTTTTGGAATTGGTAATTTGCATCTAATTGCATTTTTTATTATACTTAAAAATTCAAATATTATAAAAAGTAAGTTAAATAAATCTGCAATTCCAATTTTTTGTAAATTAACCATTGTTTTAAATTCTTCAGGAATAAATGAAATAAAGTCAATTTGTATCATGTGGTCAACTAATGATAAAAAGAATATACAAAATAACATTGCAACTTTTCTTATAATTCCATCTATTCCTATACATGAATTTGTTTGTTTTTCTTTTATTGAACGAAGAAAACCTAAAATTGTATCAAGTGCAATTAAAGTAATTAATGTTTTTATCCATTCATCATTAATTAAACTTATTACAAATGTTATCATAATAAAACCTCCTAAATATTATTTTTAATTAAAATAAACTTTTTATTCTAACTAAATTATAACATTATTTTTTACTATCTTCAATATTCGTATTAAATTTATCTTCCTTTATAGTAAAATCGGTTTCAACTAGTTTTACTCCACCTTTTACGTGTTTAAATGTAAGCTTGCCGTTTGCACGTAAACCCAGTTTTAAAATTATCCCATTCAACATAAGAATAACAACTCTTTGGCATTCCTGCGCAGGTAATTTTTATTTTTCCATCTATTTCTTCTAAATAACATTTTTGTCTTATAAATTTTGCTCTTTTTGCAAAACCTTCATTTTTCCAGTAACCGAAGTTTTACATCATCTATATCGCAAAATAATTTAAGTTCATCTATAGGAAGTGTTGTATGAATGCTGTCTGTATCTGAATAGATATACATATCTTTTCCATATTTTTTAATTGAATAATCTTTAATTGCCTGTGATGTTCTAATTGTTTTTTCTCTTGCATAAGCTGTTATAAAAGAACCTATTGGAAGATATATTCCGTCCTTTGTGTCTTTTTCTGATAATGAATAATGAACAATTTCATCTTCTCCTAGATATGGAATTTTACTTTGAACATCTAAGGACGTTGCAAATTTTCCATATAAAGAATTAAGCATAAGTTTTGCAAGGGTTCTTTGGCCTAAATTACCCTCTATTGTAGCATCTATTTTTCGTTTTATCCATTTATCAATATAATCTTTAAATATACCATTCATTCCTTTAAATTTCCACCCTGCAACATATTCTAAATCATAAACATCGTATTGTTCTAAAAATAATTTTAAATCAATATTTGTTAAAACTAATGTTACTATTTCATTATTTGATGATAATAAATATTCATTTGCAATAAATGACATACTATGTTTAATTTGAATTGTTGGTATCTTATTTTCTTTTATTTCAAATGAACAATTTATCATCTGAATATATAATGGATATATTTTATCATCAATATATTTACCTTCAAAAAATATAGGGTATGATATTGGAAGAAGTTTTTCATACATAACAGATGGGTAAAGTGAATTTACATCTAAAATTGTAACATTTTCAACATCTTTTTCTTTATATATTGGATTTAAATACGTAAAGCCACCTTTATAAGATTTTCTTAAATCTTTATCTATATCATAATCAAGAAGTGGAAATAGATGTTCAAATTTTGATTTTGTTAAAATCTGTTTAAAATCATTTAAAGCATTTGAGCCTTCAGTCATTTTTGTTAAATTATCATCAAATATTACCTTTAAAGCTTTAGCAACAATTAAAACATCATTTTTAATATACTCTCTTTCTTCTTTAGTTAAAATATGATGCCTTGAACGTGGCCTGTTATAATCAAGAGTTAATTTTGAAATAGGCAAATTAAAACTTTTTGCAATAACTTCAACTGAAAAAGGTATAATTTTTAAGCTATCAATAAAAGTTACTTTGCGAACTCTTTTATTTTTCTTTTCAAAATATACACATATTGTATAAAACTGACCCATATCTGAAATTAAAGTCGTAAATGTTTTATCTTCAATATCTTCCTTTTTTTCAACGTGCTTAAATCCATTATTTAAAAGATAATATATTATAAATTCACCATCAAATTTTAAATTATGAAAGTAAAGCGTAGAATTTTTTTCTTTATAACAAAAATCTAAAAAACTTTCAATAGTATTTCCCATTTGAAGATTTTCTTCATTTCCTATTTCACAAATTGCCCATGCCCATACATAAGTTTCATCTTCAAGCCATGTTGCAGTTTCAAAATCTGCCGTAAATTTTTTCACATATATTTGCCACCTTCCTTTTAATGATTTATAACCTTTAATTTTTCTTAATAATTTTATCATTATTTATTCCTTTCTAAATTATAAATGGCAAATAAATCTTCAGCTGAATTTATTGAATAAACCCTTCTTAACATTTCTTCATCTTCTTTTTTAGTATATTTTTTAATTAGTCTTTGTTTTTCTTCTTCTACAATTCCGAAGCTCTTCTAATCCATAATTAAATCTTTCCTGTTCTGAATTAAATGAACCATAAATTAAACCATCACCGAGGTTTATAATATAAAAATATATCTGAAAAAGCATCTGATTTTTGAATATATTCAAAAAAGTTTATTGGATTTTTTATTCTATTTAATCTTTTAATAAGCAGTTCATATCCTTCCATATTCTTTGATGGTTCTAGTGCATTCATAAAATTTTCACGATAAATTGTAGCTTTTATCATTTTATAATCTACATTTCCAAGTTTATTAATTCTATCTTTAAGCCTAGTAAACTCTAATCCCCTTTTTTGTTCTAACTGTTTTAGATTTCTTATTTGTGCTAATATATTTCTATATTCTAAAGAACCCATTTGTGCCTTTGAATATGCACTTTTATATGGTTTATCAAGTTCTTTTAATTCTTCCTCAAGCCTTCCAGTTACAATTTTTATTTCTTTATTAAGCTGTTTATATTCCCATGTAGTTAATTTTTCACCGTGCCTTTGTAGTGTAGAGTTCTTCTGCCCCTTCTTTTAAAAATTCTTTCATTGAATTAATTTGCCTATTTAATTCTTTTCTGGTATTTATATTTTGCTTTATTAAATTATAGTCTTTAAAATCAGGTAAATACAATTTGTTTTCATTATTTTGAAGTTCATTTATTTTTTTATTAAATGCAGAAACAGCTTTTCCTAAAGTTATAAAATCACCTTTTTTCCATCTAATTTGTGAATTATTTGCCACTTATTTCACCTTCTTCTTTTATGTTTACTACTAATTTATACTATAAAAGCTAGTATATATTATACTAGCTCAAATTGTAATGCTTTATTTCCTGTATCTTGTTTTACTTTTACAATTTTTATTTCAAAACCATTTTCATCTATTCCAAACATATCGATATATCTCATCATTTGAATAGTAAACATTTTTGAACCTGTGGCATAACTTTTTCCATTATCATCTATTAATATACAAGCCATTGTATATTCTTTATCTTTAATAATTTCTCCTGTTGTTTCATCAATTTCTGGTTCTTTCATTGGCTTTTCATATCTTTTAATTAATACTTCTTTTACACGAATTAATTCATTTTCACATTCATTTAGTAAATTATCAACTTTTGTTTCTAAATTAAATATTTTCTTCTGGTCTGTTATATTTGTAAATATATCAGACTTTGTTGTTGTAGCTTTTCTCATTGCTTCAAATCCTTGAACTTTTGAAAGTGAAGTTTCTTCATTTTTAACTTCTGCTTCCTCCATTTCTTTTTCTACATCATTCATTACAGTTTCTTCTTTTTTCATAATTTTACCTCTTTCTCCTATTTTAAAGCATAGGTGCTTGCTAAATAAAAACATTAAATTTTTACTTTATGGGAAGTAATCACCCTATATAAAAATAATTTATATACCAAATAATTCTTTTACTAATCTGTCAATTCTATCAACTTGTTTTTTATTCATTGTATTTTTACATTGATTTACAATGTTTAATTTTTTAAGTCCTGCGCTTTCTTTTATATGTTCCATTGCTCTTATTTCACCTTCAGTTGCATTTATAAGTTCTGCTTTAATTCCTACATCTATTACAGATGACTTCATAGTTTTAAAATCTTTTACTTCTTCTTCATTTATTTCATAAATTAATTTAACCATTTTATTTCACCTTCTTTACATCTAATATTATTTTTCTATCTATCTTATCTTCTAATCTTTGCATATTACTATCAAAAGTACAATTATTATCATATACAAATGTTGTTTCTATTAAATTTTCATTTATTTTAAAAGAAATTATAAAATCACGTGCCATACTTCTTTTAATACTAAACTTTATTTTGTAATTATCTTCTAAATATTCTTCAATATCATCTAGCATTTAATCACCTTCTATAAATAAAATATTCTTCTTTATCTTTTAATCTTTTTTCAATTATATCCATTTGTTTATCAATCATTTCTGAAGCATTATTATAAAAATCTTCAATTTTACTATCATAATTTAATGCTGGTAATTCATCAATTAAATAACCAATTTCATCTAAAATTTTTAAATATTTTCTTAAATCCTGTATATATTCAAAACTTCCATTTACCATTTTTATACTCTCCTCACATTTATTATTTGAACTTTTCCAAGTCCATACATATTTGTAAATATATTTATCGCCTGAATACTATCTGAAGCATTTACGTTTATTTTATGTATTATTCCTTCAATAGAATATGTTACCTCATACATCTTTTATTTTTCTCCTTTTCCATTTTCTTGTGCAATTTGCATTCCTTTTGCAAGCAAATTTAAAACTTCTTTGTTTTCTTCTGTTAAATTATTATAAATATCTTTTACATCTTTTTCGTCCATTTTTTCCACCTTCCTTTATACGATTTTCGTATTCTCTAAATATAGTATATACGTTATGTCGTATTTTGTCAATACTTTTTTCAAAATTTTTTAAAAAAATATTCGGTTTTCGTATTGACTTTATTTTTCTGTTATGCTATTATCATTAAGGGGTGAAATTAATATGAATACGCGTATTAAAAAATTAAGAAATTCTTTAAACCTTTCTCAAAAAGAATTTGGTGCAAAAATTGGGCTCAAACCTACTTCTATGTGCGATATTGAAAACGGAAGATGCAACATAAATGAACGTGTTATTATTTCAATTTGTGCTAAATTTAATATTAATGAAGAATGGCTTAAAAGTGGAAAGGGTGAGATGTTTAATTTAAATGATAAAAAATTTAATGAATTTTTTGAAATTTACAAACAACTTACCAAACCACTTCAAGATTACTTAATTAAATGTGCTAAAAATTTATTAGAAGCTCAAAAGAAACTTTAATCCCTTTAAAAGAAAGCATTTTGCTTTCTTTTATTTTAATTTTACCCTGATTTTACTTGCATTATTCATTTATTTTGTGTTATAATAAATAAAGACGAATATTTAAAGTTAATTTATTGTAACTTTTATAAGCATTAACCAAGGTGAAGAGCCTGCTTATAATATTGTGGTGTGGTAGCCTGCAATAGAACTTTCTTTATTTGTCAATTTTCGACAGGAAGGTGTTGTAGGATAAAATGTATTATAATTATCAAAAAATACTTTCCTACAATGCCTTCATTAATATTTTAATTGGTGAACGTGGTGTAGGTAAAACTTATCGGTGCTTCTAAAATGGTCGTTAATAAATTTATTAAAAAAGGTGAACAATTTGCCTACATTAGAAGATATAAAAATGAATTAAAAGAAGGTGTTTCAAAATTCTTTAAATCTTTAATAAAAAATGAAGAATTTAAAAATCATTTACTTACAACTAAAGGAAATAACTTTTATTGTAATGGCGAAATTTGTGGGTATGCAATGACACTTTCAACTTCTCAAGATTTAAAAGGTTCAAATTATGATGGTGTTACATCAATTATTTTTGATGAATTTATAATTGAAGAAGGCCAAAAGAAATATTATTTAAATAATGAAGTTAATACTTTTTTAAATTTAATTGAAACTATTGCTAGAATGCGAGATATTAAAGTTTTTATGCTTGCTAATCCTGCAAACATTTATACTAATCCATATTTTTTATATTTTAATTTACAACTTCCATATAATTCAGATATTAAACTGTTTAAAGATAACTTAATACTTTTACAATATATGAAAAATGAAGAATATCGTGAGGCTAAACGTCAAACAAAATTTGGCAAATTAGTTGCTGGAACTTCTTTTGAAGATTATGCTATTAATAACAAGCCTTTTAATGATAATAAAAACTTTATTGAAAAGAAGCATGGAACTTCTAAATTTTCTTTTGCTTTCATTTATAATAATAAAACGTTCGGTGTTTGGTTCGATTTTCAAGAACGGAAAAATATTTGTATCACATGATTACGATAAATCTACACCTTACATTTTTGCATGTACTCTAAAAGACCATACACCAAATACACTTTTACTTAATTCAGTTAGAAAGTATAATTGCTGGAAAACTTTTATTGAAAATTACAACTTTGGTAATGTTCGTTTTGAAAATAGCGAAGTTAAATATGTTTGTCAAGAATTAATAAAAAGTATCTTGACTAAATAATGTAAAACGTGGTATAATATAAATATACCAAATCACATTTATTGATATTATCGAACAGATAATCCTCAATGTAAACATATTATGTTAACAATGTCCAAACATATTTTGTTATGTTAAGTTGCGAAACACTGTTTGCATTGGGGAATATTTGTTCGTATTTAGTGCGCACTGTATTT
>AUXO010548758.1_pt1 | contig 15546 bp, 16 predicted proteins | sample 768731 | NCBI WGS metagenome assembly AUXO01 (sample SAMN02715735, study PRJNA202380) | gut metagenome | biome: sheep rumen | host: Ovis aries | place: New Zealand: Palmerston North
CATTATTTTATGAAGATGTAAGTTTAGTTGTATATATTCCAAAAGATTATAATAAAGATTTTATGGATGGTAAAAATCCTCAAATAACAATAAAAAAATCTCAAACATATTATTCATCATTAGCTGAAATGATAGTACAAAGATATGTAAAGGTAGCCACAATTTATCAAAAAAGCATAAAAGATGAAAGTTTATTAATTGAAAAGATTAATGAAACATTAGGGCAAAATGTTGAAACAAACATTACAACACAAATAGATACAGGCTCATTAAAAAGAGCAGCATTTTACTATGACTTTGCAAGTTATAGTTTTATAGCATGCTTAATATATGTAATTTGTTTAATATTTACAACGTTTAATCAAGTAAATGTAAGAAAAAGAACTATAATAAGCAGTTACAATTATAAAAAATACAATAGAGCATTATTATTATCAAATTGTTTGTATTCATTGGTATTATGGTTATTCTATGTAATTATGAGCTTTATAATAGTTGGTAAAGCAATGGTTACAATAAATGGAACAATTTTAATTGCAAATTCACTAGTATTTGTAATATGCTCAACATGTATGAGTTTCTTCATAGGAAATTTAGTAAAAGATAAAAATGCAATAACAGGAATTGTAAATGTTGTTGCAATCGGTTCAAGTTTCTTATGTGGAGCATTTGTTCCAGCCCAGTGGCTTCCAGACTTTGTTAAAACAATAGCTCACGTTTTACCAGCATATTATTACATAAACACGAATGATAGAGTTGCACTTATGGAAGAGTTTACATGGGAGACATTAACACCTGTATTAATAAATACAGGAATATTAATAGGATTTTCTATATTGTTTATTATACTTGCCAATATTGTATCTAAAAAGAAAAGAAAAATAGGATAAAAGAGGCTAAAGAATCTAAAATCAAAAGGAGAAAAATATGGATTTAGATAGATTAAAGCATTCACATGCAGTTGCGCAAAAGATGGTTGAAATAGGAAGAAAAAGAAATTTAAGTGAAGAAGAGTTACAAGATTTATTCGTTTTGGGATTAAATCATGATATTGGTTATGAGTTTACCGAAAATGGAGTAAAGCATCAGGAAATTGGTGGGGAAATATTAAAGAAAAACGGATATAAATATTGGGAAGAAGTTTATAATCATGGAAAAGTTGAATGTAAATTTCAATCAACATATCTTGAGATTCTTAATCAAGCAGATATGCAAATTGATAAGTATGGAAATGATGTGGGATATGAGAAAAGATTACAAGATATAGAATCGAGATATGGGAAAGAGTCTGTGGTATTTCAAAAATGTCAAGAGTTAGTTAATAGACTAAAAGAAGCAGAATTGAAATGTGAAAAAACAAGCAAAGAACAAATAAATAATGATGAAGAAAATTATAGATAGAAGAAGGAAAAAATAGATGGAGAAAAGAGACTTATATGATATAAATGGAAATATAACAGGAAAGACAATTTATAAAGGTGAACCAATACCAGATGGATATTATATAATTGTTATGCTTGTTTTTATCCAAAATTCAGAGGGGAAATTTTTAATTCAAAAAAGAAGTAAAATAAAAAATGGAAAATTTGCAACAACTGGAGGACACGCTAAATCAGGAGAATCAAGCTTACAAGGAATAATAACAGAGGTAGAAGAAGAAATTGGATTGAAATTTAGTCCGGAAGATTTGAAATTATATTATAGTGGCAGAGAAGATAGTTCCAAAGTCTTTTTCTATGATTATTATATAAAAAAAGATATACCTAATATTGATGAATTGAAATTACAAAAAGAAGAAGTTGATTCTCTATATTGGTTTTCTGAAAAAGAAATAATAAAACTAAATAAAGAAGATAAATTTTTTGTTAATCACTATGAAGAATTCGAACGTTTGCTAGAATGGTTAAATATAGGAGATAAATAAAATATGCATGAAATTAAATTTGAAGGTTTAGGATTGCATTTTAACGTAAATAGTGTTGCATTTAAAATAGGGAATATATCAGTTTATTGGTATGCAATATTTATTGTTTTTGCGTTTGCTTTAGGAATTTTATTTTGTAAAAAAGATGATGGAAAATACAAAATAAAATTTGATGATATATTAGAACTATTTGTTTTTATGCTTCCAATTTCAATTATATGTGCAAGAATATATTACATAATTTTTAATATAGAACCTTTTATAAATAATCCAAGTGAAATATTTAATATAAGAAATGGTGGACTCGCTATTTATGGTGGAATTATGGGGGCTATTGGAACAATTATTATTTATTGTAAAATAAAGAAAATAAAGGTATTAAATGTTCTAGATTATATAGCTCCATTTTTACCATTAGGACAGGCGATTGGAAGATGGGGGAATTTTTTTAATGGTGAAGCACATGGATATCAAACAAATAATTTTTTAAGAATGGGAATTGTAGAAAATGGCCAATACATTCAAGTTCATCCAACATTTTTATATGAATCTATATGTAACTTTATAATTTTTATAGTTTTATTTAGATTAAGAAATAAAAGAAAATATGAAGGTCAATTAACATATATATATTTTCTTTTATATGGTATTTCAAGAACTATAATTGAAGGATTAAGAACAGATAGTTTGATGATTGGTAATTTTAGAGTGTCACAAATCTTATCAATTGTTTTAGCATTGGTTTTTGGAATGATTTTATTATATAAGAAGATGGGAAATAAAAAATGCGAAAAAGAAGATTTATAATTGGAATTATATTAGGAATTACAATTATTTTAATAGATCAATTGTCAAAGATTTTTATAATAGATAAGAAATTTGAAGTATTGCCAGGATTTCTAAATTTTTCATATGTTAAAAATATTGGCGCTGCATTTGGAATGGGGAAATTTAGCATTGTTTTGATTTTAAATATATTAATAATTATTGGTGTTATAGTTGCGTTAGTTAAATTTCGAAAGTTAATTAATAATTATATTCCTTATATACTAGTTCTTTCTGGTGGAATAGGTAATTTAATAGATAGAGTATTTAGAGGATATGTTATAGATTTTATAGATGTTAATTTGTTTAATTTTCCAACATTCAATATTGCAGATATTTGCATAGTTATAGGAATTTTTTGGATTGGAATTGATATTATTATTCATAATATAAAAAGGTGAAAAAGATGTATTATATTTATATGTTGCGATGTAAAGATGATTCAATTTATACAGGAATTACAAATGATTTGAATAATAGAATGAATGAACATTTTAATAAAAAGAAAAGCGGAGCCAAATACACTAAATCTCATGATGCCATAAAAGTTGAGAGTGTATGGAAATGCAAAGAAAAGAGCTTAGCGTGTAAATTAGAATATCATATAAAAAGTTTAAAAAAGAGCGAAAAGGAAGAACTTATATGTAATAAAAAAATCTCTAAATTTTTAAAAGGAAAAGTAGATGGAAGAAGATATTCGATTGCAGAACTTAACAAGTTATTAGAAGATAAATACCTAGGAATTGAGATCTAAAAAAACATATAGAATAGGCCTAAAAATGAATTCTTAAGGAAGGAATGAGATTGTAGAAATGAAATTAGTTATTCAAAGAGTTAAAGAATCATGTGTTGAAGTTGATGGTGAAGTTGTAGGAAGTATAGATAGGGGATTTTTAGTTTTTGTAGGTATAACACATACAGATACAAAACAAGAAGCGGATTATCTAGCCAAAAAAGTTGTTAATTTGAGAGTTTTTGAAGATGACAATAATAAAATGAATTTAAGTTTAAAAGATGTAAATGGAAAATTATTAATTGTTTCACAATTTACATTGTATGGAGATTGTGAAAATGGAAATAGGCCATCTTTTACAAATGCTGCAAAACCAGATATGGCAAATGAAATATATGAATATTTTTGCCAAAAATGTGCAGAATATGGAATCCCAGTAGAAAAAGGAATCTTTGGTGCAGATATGAAAGTTAGTCTTTTAAATGATGGACCTGTTACAATAATTATGGAAAGATAATAATAAAGTATATATTATTTTATATTGATATGATATAAAATAAATATTAAAATGGTTTAAATTAAAAGAAGCAAGAATATTATGAATTCTTGCTTCTTATTCAATTTCTGTTATTTTCAAATTATATTTATCTTCAAAAACTTTCTTTTTTGCAATATATTCTTTTGTTTTAAACCCTTTAACATCAATAACATCATAAGTGTTATCATCATTAAATACAATAAAATCAGCTTTGTATTTTAAACCAGGTGCTAAGATAAATGTAGGTTGCAAGCAAAATCCCTTTATTAATTTTGATTGAAGTTTTAATTTTAAATCACAGTAATATTGTGCTTCTTTTTGACTGTCAAATGTATGACCATCAATAGATGTTTTGTTTGCACGATATTTACTTTTTTTTATATTGTTTGTTTTTTTATAATTATTATAATCTTCTATGCTCCAGTGTTCCATAAAATATTCACCTTTTTATTTTTCAATTTTTTTTATATTAACATTAAATGCAGGATAAGTCAAATAATTAAATAAAGAAAAATCCCCTGACGCTATGAACGCCAAGGGAAAAATGAAAAAATTACAAATAAAATAACTTTTGCCTTTTTTCTGTCTAATGAATTGGAGTTGAAATAGGTTATTGCTATTTAAGTTTAAAAATCCACTTCATTTCCTTTGTAATTTCGAGGATGTTCTCGAAAATTTTAGTGTGCTGTTCGACCTGCATTGCTTCCTGGTCAGGAATATCTTTGAAGTTGAAACTCTGCTTGCCATCTTTGTGATGGTATTCAACCTGAGTATCATCATATTCCCAATCCCAAAGAAAATCGTCATTTGCGACGCTTTCGCTAAGCTCTAAGGCCTGCTCACATTTGAATAACATAACTTTCTGACCCTGCGAGTTAGTTTTGAGGTAACTTTCGACTACCCCATTTACAACCAGAATTTCATCTGAAGTTTCCTTTTCACAAGGAAGCTCTTCACCAGAAAAAGCCGTTGCTTCAAGATTTCTAACCGCTGCTATTTTGTCTCTAAGATAAGATATTCTGACTGTTTTGAAATCGAGCCCAGGAGAGTTTTCTGGAAGAACGAAATCAATATCGAAAACCTTTTCCTTAAGATCGGCATAGACCTTGTCGATTTCTTCTGCACTGTAAGTGCGAAGCACGTCTGCAATTACGCTTTCCTTCTGGAAGAGGTGCTTTAAAGTGTAAGGGTTACCTACATTTATTGTTACCTCGAGGTCTGCTAAGAGTTTACGGCAAACCATTTTGAAAACGCAACCACCATTTCTGTAATCAAGGATCTCTTTTACCTGAACAGCAGAGTTTGAACTCTGAGACAGGAATTTCACCACAACAGCGGGGGAAAGTATAGGCTGAGATTTAGGGATATACTTAAGATCTCCCAAATTGTAATATTCACAACCTATTATTCCGGAATTGTTGATGCCACCACTTATGTTAAAGGGGGTAGAATTCCTCTCAGATTCGGAATCAAGTACGTAAATTCCAAAATCTGTGTTGAAGTTTTTGTCTTCATTATCATCAGGAAACAGGGTCATATAGACCAGTTCCTTAGGAAGACCAACATGTTCCGGCGATTCATACTTGTGCAGCACCAAATCATTTGTGGTTGAACCCCAAGTGATAGTGCAGTCGTTACAGTCAAGAGCCGTGAGTACTGCCTTGAAATGACTCGAACTATGTGTATCTTTGTCGAGTTTGCTTCCAAGAATAAGAAACTCATTGATTCTTGCTACGATGTCAGGGTTAGCCGAATAACCCCGGTCGAATAATTTGCTCAAAAATCTTCTGTCTTTCATAAAAATCATCCTCTCTCATTTTAAAATTTTTTGCATCTCTATGTTTAGAGATTTTGAGCAATTATAATTATATCAAAAAAATGGGAAAAAATCAATATATTGCCGATTATTTTTTATGTAAAGTAAAGAAAGAACAAAATTGATATGAAAATATTTGACAAAATTAATATAAAAGTGTATTATATTTCAGTATAAGAATTAAAAATATGATAAACTAATGAGAATTTTATTAAATAAAATATTATAAATTATTTATAACCAAGGAAGGAAAAAATATGGGAAAACATTCGCAAACACCTCAAAAAAGAGTAAGTAATAAAAAGGATAAAAAAGGTAAAAAGAAAAGATCAAAATTTAAGATAGTATTACTTGTATTAATAGCTATATTAGCCATTATAGCTGGAGTAATTTATGCATTTATACAAGATAAATTAGGAAAAATAAACTATGTAGAACTAAATAATGAAGATTTAGGAATATCAAGCAATGTAAAAGAGGGATATAGAAATATTGCATTATTTGCTGTAGATTCAAGAAATATAAAAAATGATGATGGTTCAAGAAGTGATGGTATAATAATTTTAAGCATTAATGAAAAAACAAAAGATGTAAAAATGGTTTCAGTATATCGTGATACTTATGTGCAAGTAGAAGGACATGGTTTAACAAAAGTAACACATGCATATGCTTATGGAGGACCAACACTTGCAATTAATACTTTAAATACAAATTTAGATTTAAATATATCTGAATTTGCAGCTGTTAATTTTGACGCTGTTGCAACTGCTGTAGATGCAATGGGAGGAATCGAAATTGATATTAAGAGTGATGAAGTATCACAAATGAATAAATATATACAAGAAACAGCTAAAATAACAGGAAAAGCTGCAAAAACAATTAGTGGACCAGGTAAATATACTTTAAATGGTGTTCAAGCTGTTACATATGGAAGAATAAGAAAAACTACTGGTGGAGATTATAAAAGAACAGAAAGAATGAGAACAGTATTAACCAAAACATTTGAAAAAGCAAAGAAAATGGATTTAGGTACATTAAACAATATTGTTGATCAAGTTCTACCAAAAGTTCAAACCAATATTGCAAAAGGTGAAATTGTAAATTTTGCTACACAATTAGGTTCATATAATGTTTCAACAAACTTAGGATGGCCATATGAAACTAAAGGAAAAACAATTGATGCATGGTATGGTATTCCAGTAACATTAGAATCAAATGTAAAAAAATTACATGAAGAATTATTTGAGCAAACAGATTACGAAGTATCTGAAACTGTAAAAGAAATAAGTACAAAAATAATAAATAAAACAGGATATAGTAATTAATAATAAAAATGGCTAAAAGTAAATATTTGAGGTGGGAAATTATAATATTTTCTCACCTCAAAATTTTTTGTATTTTATATTTGATAAAAAAATATAAAAAGCTTCTTAAACATTATAGCTAAACCCTTGAAAAATATATATATTAATGATAAAATGCATGTAAAAAAATATAGTTGTAAAAATAATTACAAGAAAGGAAAAGAAGTGGCTGGAGTAAAAAAGAAGAAAGTATTATTTATATCAAGCACAGGTGGTCATTTTAGTGAGTTACTACAATTAAGACCATTATTTGAAAAATATGATTACCACATAATAACAGAAAGAGATAAAATGACGATAGGATATAAAGATAAATATAAAGATAAAATATCATATATGTTTTATGGAACAAGAGCACATTTGTTTAAGTACATATTTCAATTGTTTCTAAATTGTTTTATATCAGTATATTATTTTATTAAAATAAGACCTCAATATATTGTAACAACAGGGACACACACTGCTGGACCAATATGCGTATTAGGTAAAATCTTTAGAAGAAAAATAATATTTATAGAAACATTTGCAAACAGACATACCAAAACAGCTACAGGAAGAATAATATATAAATTTGCTGATTTATTTATAGTTCAATGGGAAGAAATGCTTGAATTATATCCAAATGCAGTATTAGGAGGTTCAATTTACTAATGGTACTTGTAACATTAGGAACACAAAATAATAGTTTTCATAGACTGCTTGAAGAGGTACAAAAATGTATTGATAATAAAGTAATAGATGAAGAAGTTGTTGTACAAGCTGGTGCAACAAGATTTAAATCTAAAGATATGAAAATATTTAAATTGGTTCCAACAGAAGAATTAAATAAATATGTTGAAGAAGCTAGCTATATAATTACACATGGTGGAGTTGGCTCTATTGTTACTGGAATAAAAGCTGGAAAAAAAGTAATTGCAGTACCTAGATATCATAAATTTAGCGAACACATAAATGATCACCAAATGCAAATTATAGAAACATTTGATGGACAAGGATTTATAAAAGGAATACAAAGAGTTGAAGATTTAGAAAAAGCAATTAAAGAATTACCTGATTTTAAACCTGAAAAGTTTACAAGTAACACCCAAAATGTAATAAATATTGTAGGGGATTATATTGACAATAATAAAAAAATTCTTTTCGCAGCACATTCATTAGATATAGGAGGTATTGAGACTGCACTTGTAACATTGGTTAATAAATTACAAAATATAGGTTATAGTGTAACTGTTGCATTAGAAAAGAAACAAGGAATTTTCTTAAAAGAGTTAGATAAAAATATAAAAGTTATAGAATATCGTCCTAATAACAATAAAAATAAATTAATAAGAAAAACGATAAACCTAATGAAGAGAATAAGATTTATCTTAAAGTATAAAAATAAATTTAGTTTTTCAGCTTGTTTTGCAACATATTCTATTCCTGCTTCATTTGTTAGTAGAATGGCTTCAAAGAATTCATGTTTATGGGGACATGCTGATTACCTAACTTTACATGAAGGAAGTGTAGAAAAGACTAGAGAGTTTTTTGAAAAAAGAGAATATGATAAATTTAAAAATATTGTTTTTGTTTCAAATGAAGGTAAGGAAAGCTTTTTAAAAGTTTTTCCAAATGCAAAAGACAAAACAATAGTATGCAATAATTTAATAAATGGAAACAAAATATTAAATTTACAAAATGAAGAAATTGATTTAAAAAGAGAATCAAATTGCAAAGTTTTTGTGAATGTGGGAAGACATGATGAAAAACAAAAAAGATTAACTAGAATTATTGAATCAGCAAAAAAATTAAAAAAAGACAACTACAATTTCAAGATATTGTTTATAGGAAGTGGGCAAGATACAAAACTATATAAAGATATGGTTAAAAAAGAAAAATTGGATAAATATATTATTTTCTTAGGAAAAAAGGAAAATCCATATCCTTATTATAAGCTTTCAGATTGTGTGATCTTAACATCAGATTATGAAGGATATCCAGTTGTATTATTAGAAAGTTTTGTATTGAATAAACCAATAATAACAACAAAAGTTTCAGATTATAGTGAAGTAGAAGGCAAACATGGATTTGTTACTGAAAAAGATACCAATGATATATACGATAAAATGAAAAAATTCTTGGATGAAGGATTTGAAATTAAAGAAAAATTTGATTACGAAAAATATAATGAAGAAATTATAAGAAAAATACAAAATATAATTGGATAAAATATAAATTCAATAATGTATTATATATATTTAAACTCATAGTGCTGCTAACTCTAAGTTATAAAAATCTTATATAGAAAGGTAAAGTTTTGGATGAATAAAATAAGTGTAATTGTTCCAATGTATAATGCAGAAAAAACAATTGAAAGATGTATAAATTCAATATTAAAGCAAACAATTTCTGCTTTTGAAATTGTACTAATAAATGATGGTTCAACAGATAGAACTGAAGATATAGTACGAAAACTTCAAAACGAAAAATCTAATATAAAATATTTTTATAAGGAAAATTCTGGGGTTGCGCAAACTAGAAATTATGGAATAGAAAAAGCACAAGGAGACTATATTATTTTTGTAGATGCAGATGATTATATAGAACCTAATTTAATTGAAAAAGTTTTTAAGTATATCGAAAATAATATTGAAATGGTAAAATTCAAACTAAAAAAAATAGATACAAATGGTAAAGAACTTGAAAAAATTGATGGACCAGTATTTAACAAAAAAAACGGAGAGGATGCATTTGATATATTGTATTACCAAGATACTTTAATAGATTCTCCATGTGTATATCTAATAAAAAGAAGTTTGTTTACTGATAATAGATTGGAATTTAAAGGAAAATATCATGAGGACTTTGGACTTATGCCTATACTAATTGCGCTATCAAAAAGTATTGTATCAATTCCAGATTATTTATATGTATATGTACAAGAAGAAAATAGTATTACAAGAAATGAAGATTATCAAAAAACAATTCAAAAAATGGAAGATGTTTTATTTCATTATGATAGAATGCTTAAAATTATAAAGAATACAAGTATAAAGAATGCAACACAGGACAATATAAAAACATTTTATACTAATGCAATAATCTTAAAACTTCAAGAATTAAAAAAAGATGATAGAAAGAAATATATAAAAGAAATTAGAAATAGAAAAATGTGCAATAACATAAAGGCAAAGAATCTAAAACAATTCATAAAAAGACTTATATTAAAATTAAATATAAATTTATATTTAAAAATAAGATAAGAAGAGGAAGAGAGTTTATGCCAAAAGTAAGTATAATTGTACCTGTTTACAATGTTGAAAAATATATAGAAAAATGCCTAGATACATTAGTAAAACAGACATTAGATGATATAGAAATAATTATTGTAAATGATGGTTCAAAAGATAATTCTAAAAAGATTATAGAAAAATATATAGAAAAATATCCTGAAAAAATAGTTTATTTGGAAAAAGAAAATGGTGGCTTATCAGATGCAAGAAACTATGGCATTCCATATGCTAATGGGGAGTATATTGCTTTTTTAGATTCAGACGATTATGTGGAAAACTATATGTATGAGCAAATGTATGCAATTGCTAAAGAGCAAGATTGTGATATGGTAGAATGTGATTTTATTTGGGAATATCCAAATAAAAAAAGAAATGATATTGGTGAAATTTATAACGGAAAACATGAAATGCTTGAAAAGATAAGAGTTGTTGCATGGAATAAATTAATTAAAAGAAGTATATTAGAAAAAAATAATATTCAATTTCCTAAAGGATATAGATATGAGGATGTAGAATTTACATATAAGCTTGTGCCATATATAGAGAAGATTGGATTCTTAAAGAAAGCATGTGTACATTATATTCAAAGAGAAAATTCAATTTCAAACCTACAAAATGAAAGAACGAAGGAAATTATGGATGTATTAAATCATGTAATTTCATATTATAAAGAACAAGATTTATACGACGAATATTTTGATGAGCTTGAGTATACATATACAAGATTAATTTTATGTCGTTCATTATTAAGAATGTGTAAAATTAAAAATAAGCAAGTGAGAAAAGAAATATTAAGTATTACATGGAAATCTTTAAATGAAAAATTTCCAAATTGGAAGAAAAATAAAATACTTAGGAAAAATAAATCAAAAAAAGATTTATATATGAAAACAGTAAATAATATTACATATGGCATTTATACTAAAATATTTGCACTCTAAAAATAAAAAATAATAAAGGAAAGATTAATGGAAAAAATAAAACAAAAACTCAATTTAGAAAATTTTTTATGTCTTTTTGTAATAATGTGTCCAGTGTTGGATATGATAAGTTTCTTGTTTAGAAATGTGTTTAATACGAATTTTTCTCCATCAACATTTACAAGACCAGTTATTCCAGCGATTATGATGTTATACTTATTCTTTAAAAATGATAAAAAATTTAAAGTAAAATCAATAGCAATAGGACTAGTGTATTTAGCATATGCTGTTATACATATTTTTATATTTAGTAAATTGAAAAACTTAAGCAGTTATAGTAATGAAATGCATGAAGCACAATATTTGGTAAATTACACATTTATGGTATTAAATTTATTTTTATATGTGTATATATTCAAAAATAATAATACTGATAAATTAAGAAAAAGTACATTTATAGCAACAATAATATATATTGTATCTATAATGATATCAATAATTACATCAACATCTTCTTCAACATATATTGAAAATATGGGGTATAAAGGATGGTTTGAATCAGGAAATAGTTTATGTGCAATTTTTCTTTTATCAATGTTTATATATTTGCCATTAATTAAAGAAAAGAAATCAAGAATAATTGTAGGAATTATTGTTTCATTAGTAGGTGTATATTTAACAATGTTAGTTGGTACACGTGTTGGATTATATGGCTTTATAATTGTTTTGGCTATATATATTTCAACAGAAGTACTTAACGAATTGATAAAAAATGGAAAAATTAATAAGAAAATTATGATAATAGGAACTGTTGCAATTGCAACAATTATTTCTTTAGTTGCAATTTTTGGATCTAATACTTTGCAAAGAAGAAAACACTTACAAGACATAGAACAGAACATAGTGGATGAATCAAAAAATGAGCAATCACATATAACAGGAAGTTTATTAGAAATTAAGGAAAAAATAGAAAATGACATGTTAGAAGATGGTTATATGAATGAGGCAGAAAGAAAATCTATTATGGATTTATATAATAGAGCAAATGAATTAAATGTAAAAAATAATGATCAAAGAACACAACAGTTAATTTACAATATCGCATTAATAAAAAATCAAGCTAATCCTATATTTATTTTATTTGGAAATGGATATATGAATAATTATAGAGAACTTGTATTTGAAATGGAAGTTCCTGCAATACTAATGAATTTTGGAATAATTGGATTTATATTATATCTAGGACCATTTATTGGAGTACTAATTTATGGATTAATTAATTGGATTAAAAAAATAAAAAAATATGATGGCGAATTTACGAGATTATTTTTGGGATGTGGATTTGCATTTGCATTATCATTCTTTTCAGGATATACATTTTTTAGTTCATCTACAGCAATAATGATAATAGTATTAAGTACTTTATTGTTGAATAGAACAAATAACCATAAGGAGGAATAAATGAAAAAAATACTTTTTGGAATAACAAGTTTAACATTAGGTGGAGCAGAAAGAGTATTAGTAGATTTAGCAAATAAATTATGTGAAAAATATGATATAACAATCTTTACAATTTATTCTGGTGGAGAACTTGAAAAACAACTTTCAAATAAGATAAAAATAAAATCATTATATAACAAAAGTTATCAAGATCTTCGGCTTAAAACAAAGAAAAATAATTCCTCTAAAAATATTATTTGCAAAAAGAAGTATATATAAAACACATATTAAAGATAATTATGATATAGAAATCGCATTTTTAGAAGGACCAGTTACAAGACTGTTTAGTGTTAAGAATAAAAAAACTAGAAAAATTGCATGGGTACATAATGATATATCTTTAGTTTTTGGAAATGGACTAAAGGCTAAATTAAAGAAAAAATTAGATCATAAAATTTATTCAAAATATGAAACGATTGTATTTGTAAGTAAAGACAATATGAAAAAATTTAAAGATGTATATGAAGAGGTAAGAAATGAATATTTAGAACCAGTAAAAAAAGAAATAATCTATAATTATATAGAAAAAGAAAAAATTCTTAAAGAAGCAAGTGAAAACATAAATACAGAATTTAATAAAGATACATTAAATTTTTTAACTGTAGCAAGACTTGTACCTCAAAAAGCAATAGATAGAATAATAAGAGTACATGCAAAATTAGTATATTCAGGGTATAAACACCATTTTTATGTAATTGGTGAAGGACCTGAAAAACATAAATTAGAAAATTTAATAGAGCAATGTAATGTAAAAGATACATTTCATTTGTTAGGTTCAAAAGAGAATCCATATCCATATGTAAAAAATTCAGATTATTTTTGCTTACTTTCAAAGTTTGAAGGTTATGGAATGGTTTTAGAAGAAGCTAAAATATTAGAAAAACCTATAATAATTACCGATACAGCAGCAAGAGAAGCGGTTGAAAAATATAATAATAGTACAATTTTAGAAAATGATGAAGAAAAAATTTATGAAGGTTTAAAAAATATTATTGGAAATAAAAAAGAAATAGGTTTTAGTAAAACAAATGAAGATTTAAAAAATAATGAAAAGCGAATAAACAAAAACAATGAAGAAAATGAACAGTATGATAATACAAAAATAATAGAAAGCATAGAAAAGTTATTCGATAATGCAAAAAATAACTAATGATTATTCTTCAAAAAGGAGAAAATATTTATGGAAAACATAAAAATCTCAGTACTAACTGCTACATATAATAGAGCAAAATTTTTAACAAGATTGTATGAAAGCATAGTGAATAACCTAAATAATGATGTTTTAGTTGAATGGTTAATAATGGATGATGGTTCTACTGATCAAACTAAAGAGGTTATTAATAGTTTTAAAAACATAGATAATTTAGAAATAAAATACAATTATCAAGAAAACAGTGGAAAAATGAATGCAATAAATAACTTAACATTAAAAGCAAGTGGACAATTAATCGTGGAATGCGATTCAGACGATTATTTTACACCTAATTCTTTTGAAACTATAATTGATACTTATTTAAAATATAAAGATGAAAATGATATCTATGGTTTTTGTTTTTTGAAAAATGACAGTAATGGTAATAATATGGGAAAAGATTTCAAAAATTTAAAAACTACAATGTTTGATTTATATTTTAAAGAAGGTGAAGATGGAGAAAAAGCAATTGTTTTTATAGCGGATATCAGAAAAAAATACCAACATAAATTAGAAAATAGTGAAAAATTTGTAACAGAAGCAAGATTATATCACCAGATGGATTTAAAATATAAAATGATATGTGTAAACAAAACTATTATGATATGCCAATATCAACAAGAAGGATATACACAAAATATTAATAAACAATTCAAAGAAAATCCATATGGCTATTTTGAGTATTTCAGAGAAATCTTAAATAGAAACATGAAAGATGTAAAATTTGGAAAGAGATTATATGCAATAAAACACTATATTTTATTTGGATATTTAACAAATAAACATACTAAAAACGATATCAAAGGAATGAAAAATAAGTTATTATATAGTATATTATATATTCCACGGAATGTGTAAATGTAGGAAACAATGGAAAAAGTAATGTATAATTTTATAAAAAGTGTAAATTATGAATAGAGATATTTGTTGATTTTTAATATAATTATGATATAATGTGCCAGAAGGAGAGCTAATCTATGAAAGAAAACGAAGAAGATTATAAAATAATAGTTGATAATGTATATAAAACATTTAATGTTTATTTAGATAAAGCAAATACAATAAAAGAAAAATTACTTTTCTTCTTATCTAGAAACAAAAAAGAAAAAAGAGAAGTTTTAAAGGGAATAAATTTGAAATTAAAAAAAGGTGAAGTTGTTGCTTTAATAGGTACTAATGGAAGTGGTAAATCTACTTTATTAAAACTTATGACTAAAATTATTTATCCAAACAAAGGGAAAGTAATTACAAATGGAAAAGTAACTTCATTACTAGAATTAGGAGCAGGATTCCATCCTGATTTTTCTGGTAGAGAAAATATATATTTTAATGCATCAATTTTTGGACTTACCAAAAAAGAAATCGATGCTAGACTTAATGATATTATAGAATTTTCTGAATTAGAAAAATTTATAGATAATCCTGTAAGAACATATTCTTCTGGAATGTATATGAGACTTGC
>AUXO012785617.1_pt1 | contig 15545 bp, 12 predicted proteins | sample 768731 | NCBI WGS metagenome assembly AUXO01 (sample SAMN02715735, study PRJNA202380) | gut metagenome | biome: sheep rumen | host: Ovis aries | place: New Zealand: Palmerston North
TTAAACGATTTTTGTAAAAAATATATTTCTTATTCTATTCATTAAAATCAATTATTTTATATAATGTGTTATAAAGATTAATTTATATGTTGTTATAAAATATTGTCGATGACGTATTTTTTTTATGTTAACTGGGATTCTTATGAGCTTGAAAGATGCAATTGTACTAATAACAAGTACTTTTTCGGAGGTGTATGTTGAAAACGATTATGATATTAATGAAAGATTTCCTAAGTTAACAAAATCTTTTGAAAATATGGCTGATTTTTTAACCTTTGATTTTAGACGGATACTAAGTAAAGATGAAAATTCTCAAAATAAAATAATTGAAACATCTTTTGATAACACTCACAGATTATTTTCATTTTTATCAAGATATTATAGGCTGATTTTTGATTTTAATAATATTAATGGTGATGCTAAAAAATATGATGTAATTGATGTTGGCGGAATACCAGTTGCAGAAATGGAAATGGAGTGGACTGTTTTAAATCAGATTTGCACATATATAAAAGAAAAAAATTTAGATCATCGCTCTATTGAATGTTCACTATTTTTATTTAGAGATTATTCATATCTTAATAAGATTTTCACATCTCGAAAATTAATTTCAGAAATAGGATCTGAAAAAATTAAATTATGTGGTGTGGGTTTTGAAAAAATCAAACAAAAATTTAAGAATAAAAACCAATTTAAAGAGGTAAATATTGAAAATCATGAAACAAAAAGTAGTGTCTTCTCCCTTGAATGTTCACAAGATTGGTACACGAAAATATTTATTCCAAAAAGTTCCCTTTATGAAAAAGATGGATGCAATGGCAGATTAGCTAATTTAAAATTGGGTGGGGGGAAAAATCTTAAAACGGTTTTAATCAACCAATTTAAAGATGCAATGCTTCTTAAATTTTTAGAAAATATGACATTTTTTGTGAAAAACAATTTAGAAAAAATTTTAAATCAAAAAGGGATTTTCAAGTGTATTACTGCTGAAAGTTTGATTCCAATACTCAAATCTACTCGAATATTCAAATCAAATATTAGCTATGATGATTGTTTGATTAGTTCTGGGATAGATTTTCAAACATTGGTTCTTTCAAAATTTGCTACAGATTTTCATGATAGACATAATTATAAAAAATCATATAAACAATTTTTCAGAACTTTAAATTCGCTGAATAAAATTTCCGATTCATGGAAATCAATATCCCGCGAAAATGAAAGCACTAGAATAAAAAAATTTAATCAAAAAATCACTATTGAGTTAAAAAGTTGTATGTCGCAAATTTTTCAAGATATTGGATGTGAAAATGTTTTCAGTATTTTTGATGATGCAAATCAAATGTCTGATAGATTCAAAATGCTTAATTGCGTTTATAGTATTCAAAATGATTTTAAATCCCCTATTTCAATTAAAGATAAACATTATTTAATATACAATTCAAAATTTCAAAATATCATAAATAAAAGTATTATTTTGAAATTTGGAATTCAAGTAGATAATAAAAACAATAAAGAATATCTCAAATATTTATTAGATGCATTGGAAGAATCTCAATTCGACACAATTAGCTGTTTTGAAGGTTATAAAAAACAGTTATTTTTAAAAACTTTGATTCTAGAGTTTGAATTTGGTTCGTTTGGCCAGATTAAAGAAAAAATTCAAAGTTTCAGTGAAACTTTTTTCCCTCTTTTTGATTAATGTTAAAGATTATTACAGTTAAAGCAATAGCTTTATGTGATTTATATTTATCCTAAATCAACTTTTATTTAGATAAAAAAATTTTTTTATCTGCTAATAAAATTTGGAGGGATTAAATGGGTCTTTTTAATGATCAAAAAAATGTAACAAACATTGATTCATTTGACTGTTTGGATGAAAACAACAAGCCGAAGGAATTTGACGAAAATGTAATGGATCTGATTTTCATATTGGATAAAAGTGGATCAATGTGTGATGCTGTTGAGGATACAATTGGTGGATTTAACTCCTACATCGAAAAGGAAAAACGCAGTGGCGAAAACATTTTGGTAACTCTTGTTCTTTTTGATACTGGATACAGGTTATTGTACTCCAGAAAACCGATTGATGAAGTTCAAAAGTTAACTCGTGAAGAATATGCTGCTTATGGAATGACTGCATTGTATGATGCTATCGGAAGAACCATTGTCTCTCTTGAAAATGAAGTGAACAACAAGGTTTTGTTCGTCATCACCACTGACGGACTTGAAAATGCTTCTATTAAGTTCAACAAGTCTCAGGTTAAGACATTAATTGAAAGAAATGATTGGGAGTTCCTATTCATTGGTGCAGATATAGATTCATATGCAGAAGCTTTAACACTTGGTATTCCTGAAAACCGTGCAGCAAATTATGAGAAAAGTTCTGCAGGATTAGGTGCTTTGTTTGGTTCTGTTCATAGATACAGATGTGCTTTCACTAGAGATGAGCATAATAATGAGGATAATGACTGGAAAGAAGGTTTAGATTAAATGATTAGTTCATAATCATTTATTTTTCTTTTCTTTTTACATTGACATTAACGAATTTTGAATTTACAACTTAAATTATGCAATGGATATATATGATAGTTTTCATTTTTTTTTCAAATTCATATGAATGTATTGTTAAAGCAAATCGCTTCGAAAATATGATAAGTTTCAAGCATAACTTTCTGTTTAATTAAATGAGTGTTGATTTAAATTGCAGTTATCCAATTTGAGTGTACAATATTCGAAATTTTTTTTCAATGTTAAGATTAAATTTTTATATATAAAAAATGTATTTCTGATTAAAGAATTTAAAAAATACCTTTTTGATGTTTTTAAATTAATATTTGGTGGAGATAATATGGCATTTGGTGATATATTTAGAAAAAGATTTAATAAAAGTGGAAATTTCAATTATCTGGATGATCTGGTAAACTCCGGAAAAAGGGAAGTAAAATTAACTTCAGACATAGTTTTGGATAATTCAGAGGAGTTGGAGTATAATGAAGGAATTCATATCAAAACAGATAATTTGATTATTGACGGTAACGGATTTCAAATAGATGCTAAACATAAGGTACGTATTTTTACAATTGAAAATAAAAATGTCACATTTAAAAACATCATTTTTAAAAATGCATTGTCACGTCCATTAGATGACTCCTTGGAGTCAATTTTTAAAAGCATGGAGGGCGGTGCGCTATCGGCATCCGAATCAAAGCTGTCATTTGAAAATTGTGCATTCAGTCAAAATGTCGCTCATCGTGGAGGTGCAATTTCTTTACATTTCAGTGAATGTTTTATTGAAAATTGTGTATTTCATGGAAATGGAGGAGGGGAATATGCAGGTGCCATTTTAAACGATGAAATGTCATCTTTAACAGTTATTGATTCTGAATTCAGAGTTAATGATTCAATAAATCAAGCCAGTGATATCTATTCATGTGAAAGTTCCCTTAAACTCATAGGATGTGAATTTTCAACCCCTCATCGGGATAAGACTTCCATTGAATCATCTTCATTGGGAAATCTGGTTTTAAAAAATTCAACATTTAATCAAACAGGCATTGATTCTAGTAGCATGACTGTTATTAAAGACTGCAAATTCACTGATTCAGAGGTTAATGTCTCTAATATTGGAAGCATTTACTGTTTGAAAGAACAGCAGGAAGATATTCCATTAACATCTGATGATGTGTGTTACCTGGATGGGGAAATGGATAGAGTGAGAGAACTGACACAACATGAGTTTGCCCATGAATTTCTAAAAAACTTCACAAAACTTGAAAATGGAAAATTAACCATTCAGGATGAATCGCACGCACAAATGAATGAATTTCTGGAAATCTGGAGGAAAATCTGGCCACATGAATCAAATTTTGTCATGGCGGATGTTATCGTGAATGCCTCATCACTGGACTTTGAAGATATAACGGAAAATTATCTAACTCAAGTAAGCAGAAAAGGTGCAACAGATAAGGATTCATTTGACAGGTTACATGCTATTTTAGAGGATGTTTTGGGTTTTGTCGGATTGCAGTCAATAACTTTCAGCGAACTTGATGAATTAATCCGCTCAAATAAAGATATCCAGTTAACCTCAGATGTATTGTTGGACAGAGATGAGATTGAAGATTTTAAAGAAGGAATCAAAATCGAAAAGGATAATTTGACTATTGACGGACATGGCCACATCATTGATGCAAAAAATAATGTGCCAATATTTAAAATCAGTGCCCGAAATGTTACAATTGAAAATGTCATATTTAAAAACGCATCATCTCATATGGGCGGTGCAATAAGAAACATCGGTGACGTTACATTCGAAAACTGCAAATTTTTGGATAATGTTGCATCTGAAATTGGTGGTGCAATCGTTAATGATGAAAAAATGACCATTTGCAACTGCCTGTTTGAAGGCAATTCCTCAGGGGGAGTAGGAGGTGCGATAGTTGCAACTTTTGCTTCAGACTTGACAATTACTGACACTAAATTCATAAACAATGAAGTTAGCCTGAATATTGACTGTCCAGGTACAATTCTGCCTCCGCAGGCTCAGGGATTTGGTGGAGCAATCTACAATAATGGAAAATTGAATATTCTAAATGTTAAATTCAGTGAAAACGCCTGTGATGTAAAAGGAGGAGTAATGATTGTATTGCCCAAAAGTAAAATCAGTATAGAATCATCATTGTTTAAAAATAACCATGCAAAAGAGGATGGCGGTGTATTTTACACCATGGGTGAGGTTAACATTAACGATTCTGAATTTAGGGACAATACTGCAGATAACAATGCCGGTGTATTTTATGCTGCTGAGTCCTCAAAATTAAGGATATCAAATTCCAATTTTGAAAATAACTCTGCCAAAAAAGGAAATGTCATTGTAAATAAGGGAAGATTTGAATTGACTGGAACTGAAATAAGCGACAGTGATATAATTGATGAATCATGAATGATGATGAAAGAGAAATCATTGCTAAGTCTGAGCAAATGACAATTTCAATAGATTAGATCTGATTCAGTATTAAGTGACAGTTTTCACAGAATATTGGTTAACAATGATTGAATTTAATTCAAAAAATAGTTTTAAATATATGAAGCTAGAATCTAGTGATTCTTGCTTTAAATGTTTTTTTTTTTGATTTTCACGGTGAGTAAATAAAATACTTTTGCTGACTTATATATCATCCTAAAAATATTTTTACTTAGAGGTGAAAGTAATGGATTGGGATAATTTACAATTGTGGTTTAAGGTCACTGCTTTAATTGAAGAAAAGGATTTTGAGGGAGCCAATGAACTATTGGATGATATGATTGCTCAAGATCCCGACAATGTGCATCTTATTTTTGCAAAATCAATATGTTTGGATGCAATGGGCAAATTTAGTGAAGCTTTGGAAATGGCAAATAAAGCTCGGGAAAGTGGTGACAATATTGTTCCTGATGAATTCTACAATTCATTAACTTTTAAGGCAGGTAATGCCATTGAAAAAACTCCAAAGATATCTGAAGAAAGTAAAATACCTTCACTTCTCAAATCTGGTGTTAATCTAATTGAAAGGAACGAGTTCAATAAGGCAAAATTATTCTTTGATAGAATTTTGAGCATTCAAAGCGAAAATATTGAAGCGTTGATTTGCCAGGCATATTGCTATGATTGCCTGGGCATGAAATCTCATGCTCATAATTTAGTTGAAGATATTGACAGGTTTGAAATCGATCCTGGTTTTTTAAGATACTATGATGAACTTCTAGGCATTGATGCCGATGATGTGCATTCAAATCATGAATCCTTAAAGGAAGTCACAGATTTGTGTGATCGGGGATTTGACTATATTGTAAAGTTTAAAATCAAGGATGCCAAGGTATGTTTCAACAAAGCAAAAAAATTGGATGAAAATGATGTGAACCCAGTTGTTGGAAATGCATACTGTCTTTATCATTTGGGATACTATGTACTGGCATTCAAGGAATGCAGAAAAGCCATAAATATGGATATCGAATCGATTGACAGGACATTTTACAGGAAAGTTAAATCAAGGGCAAAAGAGGTGTGAACATGACCAGAGACTATGCAAGAGACAAATCAGCACGAGCCCTTCCAAAGGATTATAACTATCTTGGCGGCGATAAGTCAAAGTCTTGTCCTAATTGCGGTCATGACATCAATCCGTTATTTTTAATTTGTCCCTACTGTGACTTTGACTTTAGGTATCTTTCATCATATGAATTATGCGAAAATTGTGGCAGAATAGTTGATGAATGTGACGAAATATGTCATGCATGTGGATTCATATTTAAACCTCATAAAAGCCTTCCTGAAGTAACCAGGTTATGTGATGAAGGTTTCAGACTCATTGAAAAATATAAAATCAAGGATGCAAAAATTTGTTTCAATAAGGCTTCAAAACTGGATTCACGGGATCCTAATCCTGTTGTTGGAAATGCATATTGCCTTTATCATTTGGGATATTATGTCCTGGCGCTTAAAAAGTGTGATGAAGCATTGGACCTTGACAGTGAATCTGTCGATGAGGAGTTTTATCATACAATTAAAAAGCAGGCTGATTCTGTAAAATGTTAATGAAAGCAAAAACTTTAGCTTATTTAAGTGGTATCATTTAGTTAAATATCATTATGAATAGCAAAAATTTTTCAAGCGAAATTAAATCATGTGAGGAGTATATTGCTTCAAGATCATTTAAAAAGGCAGATATTTCAATCTCAAATGCTATTCAAATCAATAGTGAGTCACCATACGCATGGTATTTAAAATCAAAAGTATGTTTGGGGCTTTTGGATTATGAAAATGCTTTAAGTGCATGTGAAAATGCAATTGAACTAAATCCGAAAAAAGAATATGTCCAGCTTAAAGGCAGGATTGAAAATTTCACAAAATTGGATAGGGATGATTTGGCCAATTATTACTCACAAAAAATTGATAATCTTTTGGTCTTGACAAATTCAAAAAATATTGAGGTGCTGTCCCAAAGAAAACTAAACGGCATTGTTTATCAAAGGATTTTGGATAATTTCAAAGATGGGATTGTTTATAAAAAATCTGATGATGATATTTTCTTAAAGGTTAAAATGCTGACAGAAAATGCAATTGATCTTAATTTCGTTGAAAATCATGATTCATCAAATGGTATTGTTGGTGCATACGGATTTAAAAAAGCGGCAATCGATTCAAGGTTATCAAAAACCCTCCAGATTGCAGCAATGATTCATGAGTTTGCCCATCATCTATTATTTGAAATTTTTAAAAATGCCGTAATGTATATCTATAAATCTCAAAATAGCGAAGCTATTGAGGCATTCGGATGGTATTGCATTACTCAAAACGTGTACTGGCTTTTGATGAATGAATACTGCGCCCATATGGTTGAATGCAGATATGTGCCTTATAATAATTTCGAGTCATTTAATAAGATTTTAAAAATCAACGAAAATTTGAATATCAGTAAAGTAAAAAAGGCAGTTGAACTTGGTGAAAGTCTTTCAAGGGATATAGCATATATCCTTGACGGGTTTTTCACAGATAAAATGAAAGAAGAGATAAAAATGCAGTTTTTATCAGACCGTGTAATACTGAAAAGAAAAGGCTGTGAATTTAAAAGCGAAGGGAATTTAAGTAGTGATGAAAAATTTGACATGATTAATTCCATTTTAAGGGAGAACATTATCAGTATCAAAATCAATTTCTCCTATAGGGACTTAATCATGTTTAAAAGGATATTTGAAATGTCAGGGGTTGAAAATGTCAAAACTAATGGAATATGCAATGAATTTGGAAGACCAAGGAAAATTTGAAGATGCCCTGAACTATTATGAAATGGTGATTGAAGAAAAGGGATGTCCATTTGACATCAGATGCAATATCGGCCGTGTTTTAAACAAAACCCTGCAGTATAGGGAAGCATTGGATTGCTTTGATTTGGTATTGACAATGGATGAGAATCACTTGGAATCCTTGTTTGGCCGGGCGATATCATTGATTGGTCTTAACAGATGGGTCAATGCATTCGATTCACTTGTAGAAGCAGTTAACATTGACGATGCAAATGCAAACTACTGGTACTACATGGCAATTATCCTGATGGAATATGGTGAAAAGGACAATGCCAGAAAATATTTCCAATACTTCAGGCAACTTGACAATGAAAATTTTTCAAGGATACGCAGCAGCTATGAATTCGGATTGATTTTCAAACAAAGAGAAAATGAACTTTCAAGACGAAAAAAAGCATTAAATATCGATGGATTTGCAAGTGAACTTAAATCATATGGTCTGCCGGACAGTGAAATTGAAACATTGCTTCGGACAATGCCTTATGAGGAATTGCTCTTTCATATGCACTGCCTAAAAGACATGCATAAGCAAAATATTACAAAAGAGATTATAAAGGATGCCTTAGGCCTAAATGATATGGATGTTATGAGGATGTATGAGCTTGAAGATGAGGAAAAAATCAAAGCGAGTGTCATTTCAATACTAGGCCATGATCCATTCGCTCAATTGGATGGGGAGATAAACATTCCACTATATGAAAAAACGGGTCTATTCAAATTTATTGACAATCATAAGAATGATTCTTACGGACAAATCACAGGCATAAGTGTTTTCAATCGTTTTGTAGATGTGATGGAAGCTAAAAACATGCCCAAATTCAAGCACAGAAATTTGGATTATGCATATCAAAACAATCAGTTTCAAATCAATAGGTCTGATAGTATAAATTTGGCAAATAACAGTTTTAATCAGGCAAAAAGAGTAATTGTTCAAAAAAACTACACAGAGGCTTTTGTTCTTTTGGATAATGCATTAAAAAACTGTCCTGCAGATTATTACAATATATACAACATCAAATTCTATTATGCAACGCTTTTATCAAAATTCAAGTCAAGGGATTATAAGCTTTTGGCATATAGATATTTTGATGATATTGAAGACAAATTCAGATACTTCAAAAACCGGGATGTATATTTGTTAAATAAGGCATGTGTGGCTTATGATTTAAGCTTTTATTATTTGAACTTTATTGAAAATGCAGTTTATTACTTAAATAAATATATGGAATTATATGGAAAAAACGAAGATATTGAATATTTATTAAACAGTCTTTATATGAGAAAAATCAGATAATCGGAGGTTGATTAGATGAATGAAAATGAAAGAATTATAGGTATAGATTTGGGAACAAGCAACTCTGCAGCTTGCGTATACATTGACGGCAAGCCAACAATCGTTCCGAGTGCAGAAGGCGCAACGGTATATGGTAAAGCATTCCCAAGTTATGTTGCGTTCAGCGAAAACGGCGATCTGCTTGTGGGTGAACCTGCAAAAAAACAGGCAATTACAAATCCTGAAAACACAATAAAGGCAATCAAAAGAAAAATGGGATCAGATTACACTGTAGAAATCCAGGGAAAAGAATATACTCCACAGCAAATTTCAGCTTTTATCCTTCAAAAAATCAAAAGGGATACAGAAGCTTTTTTAGGCGAGAAAATCTCAAAAGCGGTAATTACAGTGCCAGCATACTTTGACGACAACCAAAGAACCGCCACTATGGATGCTGGAAAAATTGCAGGCCTTAACGTATTGAGGCTTTTAAACGAACCGACTGCGGCAAGCCTAGCATATGGTTTAAACAAAAGTACAGATGAAAACATCAATATTTTAGTCTTCGATATGGGCGGTGGAACATTGGATGTAACCATCATGGAATTCGGAGATGAAATCTTTGAAGTAAAATCAACCAGCGGAAACACCCAGCTCGGTGGAAAGGACATGGATTTCGCCTTGAAAAAATATTTGGCCGATGAATTCGAAAAAGAACATGGAGTAAATCTTCTTGATGACACACAATCTGACATGAGACTGGAAGAGGCAGCAGAAAGAGCAAAAATCGAATTGTCCAATACTGTTGAAACAGAAATCAACCTGCCGTTCATTGCAATGGACAGCGATGGCCAACCATTGAATCTAATAACCACAATCAACCGTACAAAACTCGAAACTCTCATTGAAGAAATAGTAAAAAGATGTGGTGAAACCATTCAAAGAGCTCTGGATGATGCAGTAATGGCCTCCGAGGATATTGACAAGGTAATTCTGGTTGGTGGTCCTACAAGAATGCCTATGGTTCAGGAATATGTTGAACTCTACTTGAATAAGGAAGTTGAAAGGGGAATCGACCCGATGGAATGTGTAGCACAGGGTGCAGCAATCCAAGCAGGAGTAATCGACGGTGTAATCGGAGATTTGATTCTCGTTGACGTGACACCATTGTCCTTAGGTACTGAAGTGGCTGATGGTTCAACCTCGGTAATCATTCCAAGAAACACTGCAATCCCAGTTAAAAAAAGCGAAACCTACTCAACAGTTCATGATAACCAGACGGGTGTCAATATACATGTTGTTCAGGGTGAACGTAAGATGGCGGATGATAATGTACAGCTTGGTTCATTTCTCTTAAATGGCATCCCTCCAGCTCCAAGGGGTGTTCCTCAAATCGAGATTAGCTATGAAATCGATGCTGACGGAATTTTAAATGTAACTGCTAAGGAGCTCTCTACAGGGGTAAAGCAATCAATTATTATCAATTCAACAATGAAAATGTCAGACTCTGAAATCGAAAGGGCCATTGAAGAGGCAAATGAATATGCTGAAGCCGATGAGAGAAAATATCATTTGGCTCAGCTTAGAAACGCAGCAGATGCTGCAATATATTCAGCTGAAAAGTTCATATTCGACCCGGAATTCAGAGATCAAATTCCACCATCAGACATTGACAGAATTGAAACACTGATTGTTGAGCTAAAAGAAGCTGTACGAGCAGAAGAGGTAGTTCAAATAACAGTAAAAACAAAAGAATTAGAAAATGCAACAACTGAAATTGGAGCTAGTTTCTACTAGTTCCATTAAGTTGCCATATTAAATAATGGGATGATTAGAATGTTAATACCAACAGTAATCGACAGTACAAACCGTGGTGAAATTGCTTACGATATCTATTCAAGGCTTCTTAAGGAAAGAATTATTTTCCTTGGCGGGGAAATTAATGAGGTTAACGCAAATCTTGTGGTTGCACAGCTTCTTTTTTTGGAATCCGAAGATTCAAATAAAGACATCAACCTCTATATCAACAGCCAAGGAGGTAGTGTAGCGGCAGGAATGGCCATATATGATACAATGAACTATATAAAATGTGATGTGTCCACAATATGCGTCGGCATGGCAGCATCCATGGGAGCATTTCTTCTTGCTGGCGGCACTAAAGAAAAAAGATACTCCCTTCCCAATTCAGAAATCATGATTCATCAACCCCTGGGAGGAACTCATGGTCAGGCTACAGATATGGAAATCGATATTAAGCATATGCTAAGCATAAAAGAAAATCTAGTTAAAATCATGGCAAACAACACAGGAAAAGATTACAGTGAAGTGTATGCTGACTGTGAACGCAACACTTGGATGACTGCACATCAAGCAATGGAATACGGACTAATTGACAGAGTTGTAGAAAATCGTTAAATGATAGGAGGGAAAAAACATGGAAAATCATCATTATGAAAAGTTCAATCTCTATAAGCCAAAACAAATCAAGGCTTTTCTTGATGAATATGTCATAGGTCAGGAAAATGCAAAAAAAGTGCTTTCCGTTGCAGTATATAACCATTTTAAAAGACTGAATATAGGTGAAATGAGTGATGTTGAACTTCAAAAGAGCAACATTTTACTTGTAGGTCCCACAGGTTCAGGAAAAACCTATTTGGCACAGACCATTGCAAAGATGCTTGATGTACCCTTTGCAATGACTGATGCTACAACATTAACCGAAGCAGGATATGTTGGTGAAGATGTTGAAAATATCCTTCTCAAGCTCATTCAGTCCGCTAACTATGACATCGAAAAAGCAGAGCAGGGAATTATCTATCTCGATGAAATAGACAAAATTTCCAAAAAAGCAGAAAACGTATCCATCACTCGTGATGTTTCAGGTGAAGGCGTTCAGCAGGCACTGTTAAAAATAATTGAGGGCACAATAGCAAGTGTACCTCCTCAAGGAGGTCGCAAACACCCAACACAGGAACTTATACGAATCGATACAAACAATATTCTTTTCATATGTGGGGGTGCATTTGATGGAATAGACACAGTCATCGAAAGCCGCATAGGCAAAAAATCAATGGGATTCAATGCAGATATTAATGATGATGGTAGTATAAATTCTGAAATGTTAAAAAAGATTCAGCCTCAAGATCTTGTCAAGTTCGGACTCATTCCCGAACTGGTGGGCCGTGTCCCTGTTGTCATAACACTTGATTATCTTGATGAGGATGATCTTGTAAGCATTTTGACAGAACCGAAATCAGCTATTGTAAAACAGTATAGGGAACTGTTTGCATATGATGGGGTTGAACTCGAATTTGAAGATGATGCCCTTAGAGAAGTTGCCAGACAAGCTATGGATAGGGATACTGGTGCTAGAGGACTTAGAGCAATTCTGGAAAATGTAATGCTGGACATCATGTATGAGATTCCATCTGATGAAACAATCAGCAAGGTCATCATCACGAAAGAAACAGTAACTGATGGGATAAATCCGACGATAATCTGTGACAGTTTCAATGTGGAATAATGTTTGTAGGATACTAATATCTGTAGATTTTTGATGTTTTTATCATAAAAAAAATCTATTTGGATTCAAATTTAACTTAAAGTAAATACTTTAACTTATTTATATATCAATTAAAATATATTAATTAGTAAATATTTAGGAGGTGTTAATCATGGGGCTTGAAGATGCAGAATTAGATTTCAATTGTATGAAAATCGATTCTAGCGAAAGCTTTGTGATTGATACCAATGCTTTTTTTAGATAAACCAAATTTTTTAGTTATTTTTTTATATTTTTGCTCGATTTTCATACGTCAAACAATTTCAGGAGTTACACTATGACTAGACAAGACAAAATGATAGCAAAAATAAAAGAATTAATGAACGAACCTCAAAAGATTAGAAATATCGGTATCTGCGCCCATATTGATCACGGGAAAACAACCTTGTCTGATAACCTTATGGCTGGAGCGGGGTTGATTTCTAAAGATTTGGCAGGAGACCAATTGGTAATGGATACTAAAAAAGATGAACAGGAACGTGGAATCACTATTGATGCTGCAAACGCTTCCATGATTCAAAAATACGATGGTGATGAATATCTCATCAATCTGATAGACACTCCCGGTCACGTTGACTTTGGAGGTGATGTTACCCGTGCAATGAGGGCCGTTGACGGGGCTGTTGTTGTAGTATGTGCTGTTGACGGTATTAAACCCCAAACGGAAACAGTTTTAAGACAGGCATTAAAGGAAAATGTAAAGCCGGTTCTTTTCATCAACAAGGTTGACCGGCTTATTAATGAGCTTCAATATTCAGAAAAACAACTTCAGGAAAAATTCATAAAAATCTTCATGGATGTCAACAAATTGATTAAAAATTTATCTCCTGAAGATAAAGACTGGCAACTTGATTTTGAGAACGGGGGTGTTGCTTTCGGTTCTGCCTATCAGAACTGGGCAATAAATGTTCCTGCAATGAAAGAAACAGGCATCAAATTTGGTGATATAATTGAATATTCTCGTCAGGGCAAGGCTGATGAGTTGGCTGAAATGTTGCCTTTATATGATGTTTTACTGAATATGGTGATTGAACATTTGCCTTCTCCAGATGTTGCTCAGGTTTACAGGGTTCCAAAGATTTGGAACGGGGACATCGAGTCAACTGAAGGTGAAACAATGCTTAAAGCTTCCGGTGAGGGTCCTCTTGCAGCCATGATTACTAATGTGGCGGAAGATGATTTTGCGGGTTTGGTTTCAACATGCAGGGTATATGGAGGTTCACTTAAAAAGGGTGATGAGGTATATCTTGTCGGATCCAAAGTCAAGTCCCGTATTCAGCAGGTTGGAGTATTTAATGGTTCCAAAACAATTGATACTGGAAAAGTTCCAGCCGGAAACATTGCATATGTCACTGGAATTAAAGATGCCACAGCAGGTGAAACCTTATGTTTAGATTCAAACAGGATTCCTGAATTTGAACCTATCGATCATATTTCAGAACCTGTCGTTACCATTGCGGTTAAACCTAAAAACACAAAGGATTTGCCAAAGTTAATCAATGTGTTAAGAAGTGTCGCAAAACAGGACCCTACAATTAAAGTAAACATAAACGACAAAACAGGCGAACAGTTAATTTCAGGTATGGGTGAACTTCACCTGGAGGTTATTGTCAATAGGATGCAAAATGATAAAAAACTGGATATTGTCACATCCGAACCTATTGTCGTATACAGGGAAAGCGTTTTAGGTCGTGCAGGTCCTGTTGAAGGAAAATCTCCAAACAAACACAACAGATTCTACCTTGAAGTAGAACCTCTGGACGAAGGTATTTTAAATGCATTGAACAATAAGGATTTAAAAGAGGGTAGAGTAAAATCCAAAGAAACAGCTCCAAAATTCATAGAATTTGGTATGGATAAAGAAGAGGCAAGACGTGTTTGGGCAATATATAACAAATCCATGTTCTTGAACATGACTAGAGGTATTCAATACTTGGATGAAGTTAAAGAGCTGTTACTTGAAGGATTTGAAGATGCACTTAAGGAGGGGCCATTGGCTTCAGAGGAAGTCAGCGGACTAAAATTCAAACTGGTCGATGCAAAACTTCACGAGGATGCGGTCCACAGAGGTCCTGCACAGGTATTGCCTGCCATCAAAGGAGCTATAAACGGTGTCATCATGCTTGCTAATCCATGTCTGCTTGAACCGATCCAGAAAGTTTTCATTTCTGCCCCGATTGAATATATCGGTGCCTGCACCAATGAAATACAGAACCGACGTGGAATTATGGTAGGTCAGGAAATCTTTGGTGATGTAAGTGAAATGGAATTTGAAGTTCCGATAGCCGAAATGTTCGGTTTTGCAGGAGACATCAGGTCTGTTACTGCAGGAAGAGCATTATTTTCAACTGAAATGAAGGGATTTAACATATTACCTCGTAACTTACAGGTCAACATCGTTAGTGAAATCCGTCAAAGAAAAGGCCTTTCAGATGAGCCTTTCAGCGCTGAACATTACTTAGGATGAAAGTGCTTGTCACTTTCATTCTAAAAACTTTTAATCATTTAAGGGCCATAATCATGAAAATTCATAAATGATGTTAAAAATTATCTGCAGAAATCTGGTTCTGCATCACTTGCAAAATGATGTAAAACTTTTCTTACATTGGCTAATTTTAAATTCTTTTAGCTAAATCTATTGCCGTATATGTTTTATATATCAGTTCAACTAAACTGATAATTACAGGTAAAGCAATTGCTTTATGTGACTTATATATGTTTTTAATTAAAATTAATATATAAATTATTTACTAAAACACAGGTGGTGATAATATCAATACTAAAAATTTTGAACAAACAAGAGATAGTTTATACAAACATTTCAAGGAAGATATGGCAGATAAAATGCTGTTTAGGGTAGACTGTGAT
>AUXO018196371.1_pt1 | contig 15544 bp, 15 predicted proteins | sample 768731 | NCBI WGS metagenome assembly AUXO01 (sample SAMN02715735, study PRJNA202380) | gut metagenome | biome: sheep rumen | host: Ovis aries | place: New Zealand: Palmerston North
TTTAAATGTGTTTTACCTGAAAGGGCATCCTTTTGGGGCTATACGTCAGAATTGACTGCTTACGTATGAAGATATTAGTGACTGGCGCAAAGGGGTTCGTAGGTAAGAACCTGTGCGCAAATTTGAATAACATCAAGGAGGGGAAGGACAGGAGATTTCCTGAACTTGCCATAGAGGAAGTGTATGAGTACGACTTGGACAGTACGCCGGAGGAGTTGAACGCTTGGTGCAAGGAGTGCGACTTTGTATTCAACCTTGCGGGCGTCAACCGTCCGCAGAATCAGGAAGAGTTCATGCAGGGCAACTTCGGTTTTGCGAGTACTTTGCTTGATACACTAAAGAAACACCATAATATTTGCCCTGTGATGTTGTCAAGCAGCCAGCAGGCGAGCCTCACCGGTCGTTTTGGCAACAGTGAGTACGGCCGCAGCAAGAAAGCAGGCGAAGATCTCTTTTTGGAATATGAGAGAGAGTTTTTGCAGGCGGAAGCAAATTCTTCAAAGGCTACGGGTAGGCGCGAAAGCGGGAATCTCTTCACTCTTCACTCTTCACTTAGACCAAGGGTCTTGATTTATAGATTTCCTAACCTCTTTGGCAAGTGGTGCCGCCCCAATTACAATAGTGCTGTGGCCACCTTCTGCAACGCTTTTGCAAATGACTTGCCCTATACCGTCAATGACCCCAGCGTGGAGCTGGAATTGCTGTACATCGATGACCTTGTCGACGAGATGATAGCAGGGCTGCAAGGAAAGGAACATCATTGTGAGTTCAATGGTCTTGACGTGCTGCCACAGGCAGAAGGAAGATATTGTTATGTTCCCACTACTCATAAGGTAACTTTAGGAGAAATAGTAGAGTTGTTAAAGCAGTTCGCAGAGCAGCCTAAGACTTTGATGATTCCTGAAATTGGGGAGGGTAGTTTTGCCAAGAAACTCTACTCCACGTATCTCAGTTATCTGCCTAAAGAGAAGGTGGCTTTTCCGCTAAAGATGAATGTCGATGACCGTGGCTCTTTTACAGAGTTGGTTCATACATTGAATGCAGGGCAGGTAAGCATTAATATCTCGAAACCAGGCATCACTAAAGGCCAGCACTGGCACAACACCAAGTGGGAGTTCTTCATCGTTGTCGCCGGACATGGCTTGATTCAGGAGCGCAAGTTGGGAACCGATGAAGTGATAGAGTTCGAGGTCTCTGGTGACAACATCCAGTGCATCCACATGCTCCCTGGATATACTCACAACATCATCAACCTCTCCACCACCGAAAACCTCGTCACAGTCATGTACTGCAACGAAATCTTCGATCCCAACAAACCCGATACCTTCTTTGAAAAAGTATGAATCGAAAAATTTATAGAACAGATTTAGATATTCTTAAGGGAATCGCAATTCTAGCCGTAGTGCTTTACCATGCTGGTATTTGCACTAGTGGCTATCTTGGCGTGGACGCCTTTTTTGTCATCAGTGGTTTTCTGGTGGTTCCAAAAGTAATAAATGACATAGCAGAAGGACACTTCTCTTATTTTAAATTCTTGGAAAAGAGAATTGTAAGACTATTGCCATTATTACTTATAGTTTCTCTTGTTTGCATGGTCGTGGGTTATTACACCATGTTGCCGGATGATTATGAAAACTTGAATGAAACTGTTGTGGCATCCAATCTGTTTTCAAATAACATATTGGCCGCAATTACCACAAAAAACTATTGGAGCGGTGGGAATGCATATAAACCATTGATGCATACATGGTATGTAGGAATCTTGATGGAGTTTTATGTGATATTTCCATTGATAGTCATTCTGACCAAGAAATTTGTTTCATGGACTGGGAAGAACTTTAACAAAGTTGTTCTCATAGTTATGAGCGTGTTATCTATATGCTCAATGATCAGTTATCTTACCTCTAGCGGGGGGAATCAGTTTTATTATCTTCATAATAGATTCTATGAATTAAGCCTTGGTGGAATAGTTGGGGTACTTTGTTGTCGTGAAAGCATAATAGAATTAACTCAGAAACATTTGTCACAATGGTTGTCGATAATTACATCCTTCATCTTAGTTGCCTTAATCTTTTTTGGAGTTTTACCATTAACACAATCTGGAAATATTGAGTATGATATAGTAAATGCTGTTCCATATGCTAGCGCAAGTCTTTTGCCTAAAGAATTGGCACTCATTTCTGTCGTATTACTAACTTGTTTCTATATTTTCGCAAACCTGCAAGTAAACGACGTAATAAAATATCTCGATAAACTTAAGTTATGGGGATGGCTTGGGAAAATGAGTTACAGTATTTTTCTTTGGCATCAGCCCATACTAGCTTTTTATAGATATACTGTTTCTGATAAAGTTACGCTCAGTTTTATTGTATTTGTTTTTGTTTCAACTGCATTGATTTCTATTACTACATACTATTTGATTGAAAATAGAATTAAAGTTAATAAAACGGTTAGATGGGCAATAATAATAGCGTTCATTTTTGTTAATTCATCTGCATTTAAACTTTACCTTCAAGCTGGAGTGGTAAGAGATGTTCCAGAACTAGGAGTTACTAAAGGCATTTCTCACAGAGGACTATTTGCAGAGTATTGTGATAGAGTATATAGTTATGATAAAGATTTTTCCTCAGACAAACAAGGTAAGCCAAATATTCTAGTAGTAGGAGTAAGCTTTGCTCGCGATTTGGCAAATGTCTTGTTAGAGTCTGATTTGAAAGATAGCATAAACATTTCTTATATATATAGTATGGATAAAAAATATATAAATCGTGTAAGCGAATCCGACTATATATTCTATTTCGATTGGAAACATAATGTTCCTGATTATGTATGGAATAGTCTAAAAGAAGGGTGCAAAGTTTATGGTATAGGAACTAAAAATTTTGGTACTTGCAATGGCATTATATATAATAATAGGAATGGGAAATACTACTTTGACCAGACCGTTTCAATAAATAAAGACTTCTTTTTGGTTAATGAGATGCTAAAAAAAGAGTGGGGCGATTATTATGTTGATATGTTGACCCCAGTTGTGCAAAAAGATGGTACGGTTAAAGTGTTTTCTGATGAACGTAAATTTTTGAGTCAAGATTGTAAACATCTGACCGAGGGGGGGGCAAGATATTATAGTAAATTATTGAATTTAAATAAAATAATAGACACAAAATAAACCGTACAAATCATTGCAAAGTTTGGCATAGTCAACAAAATGGTTTAGTGAAAAGAAATGGAATTTGACAATTTAACATTTAACATATGAGTGTTTTTGAAAATAAGGTGCTGCTCATCACAGGCGGCACAGGTAGTTTTGGTAATGCAGTTCTGAACAGATTCCTCAGAACCGACATAGGTGAGATTCGTATTTTCAGCCGCGACGAGAAGAAACAGGACGATATGCGTCATGATTTTCAGGCGCGTATGCCGGAGGTGGCTAACAAGATTAAGTTCTATATTGGTGACGTGCGTAACAAGAGCACATTGAAGTACGCCATGAAAGGCGTAGACTATGTCTTTCATGCTGCTGCTTTGAAGCAGGTGCCCAGCTGCGAGTTCTTCCCGATGGAGGCTGTGAAGACGAATGTGATTGGTACGGACAACACGCTGGATGCTGCTATTGATGCAGGTGTGAAATGTGTTATCTGTCTCTCGACCGATAAGGCTGCTTATCCCATCAATGCCATGGGTATCACCAAGGCCATTGAGGAAAAGATTGCTGTGGCTAAATCTCGTCTCTCAGGCGATACCAAAATTTGCTGCACACGTTATGGTAATGTAATGTGTAGCCGTGGTAGTGTGATACCTCTTTGGATTGACCAGATTCGTAAGGGCAATCCTATTACACTGACTGAGCCTAAGATGACTCGCTTTATTATGAGTCTCGAAGAGGCTGTGGATCTCGTTCTCTTTGCCTTTGAGAACGGTAAGAATGGTGACATTCTGGTTCAGAAGGCACCTGCCTGCACCATCCAGACGCAGGCAGAGGCAGTAGTTGAGCTTTTCAAGCATCAGGCTCCCAATGAACCAGAGATTCGCGTGATTGGAATCCGTCACGGTGAGAAGATGTATGAGACCCTGCTGACCAAGGAGGAAGCTGCCAAAGCCGTTGACATGGGTAACTTCTATGCTGTTCCTGCTGATAATCGCGACTTGAACTATGATAAGTATTTCAAGGAGGGTGACACCAAACGCGCGTTGATAGATGAGTTTAACTCGAATAACACTAGGATTCTTAATCTGGAAGAAACGAAAGAAAAGATTGCCGACTTACAGTACATTAAGAATGAACTTGAAGGTATACCAAACTTGGTATGATTTGGAGTATATACAGAAATAAGTGTAAGAACTGCCAGATACTTATGATCAATTTGAACATCATACTAACAGTTTACTTATTGTAGCTTCTTGTTTTTTGAGTGAATATGATTATCCAAACAAAAAAAGACCTTCGGTTTTATATTCTGGCAGACCGGGTGATGAATGGAATGCCTGTAAAAATAAGCATAAAAGAACGGTTACTAAACAAGTTCTTTTGGGGGGTATTTGTCTGCTATGAGACATTACGCTTACTATACGAATACAACACGTAATAATATCATTTGGTATGGTCTGAGGGGTTATTGGGCATACCGTTATAAAAAACTTGCAATAAAGTTAGGTTTTTCCATCGGACATAATTCATTAGGATACGGAGTAGTAATACCACACCATGGCACTATTGTTGTAAATGGTAAGGCCCGAGTTGGTAATTTTGCAGTATTGCACACTTGCACGTGTATTGCAGGGGAAAAAGAAATAGGTGATTTCTTCTATCCCTGTATATAAACATAGGGTAGAGAAAATTTGGGAGATAGAAAAACATTTTTATCGGGACACTTATAATAATAAGTCGAAATTATGAACATAGCAATAGTAGGCACCGGCTACGTGGGCCTGGTGAGTGGTACGTGCTTCGCCGAGATGGGAGCACATGTAACGTGCGTCGATGTCGATGCACAGAAGATTCAGAAGCTCAAGGATGGCATTATGCCCATTTATGAGCCAGGTCTTGAAGAACTGGTGAAGCGTAATGTGGGCTTCGAGCGCCTCAAGTTCACCACCGACCTCACTGAGGTGCTCGACGATGTCGAGGTAGTGTTCTCTGCCGTAGGAACGCCTCCTGATGAGGACGGCTCTGCCGATCTAAAATACGTGCTCGCCGTGGCCCGCCAGTTCGGTCAGCACATCAATAAGTACACCATCCTTGTCACCAAGTCCACCGTGCCCGTAGGCACCGCCCGTAAGGTCAAGGCCGCTATTCAGGAAGAGCTGGACAAGCGTGGCGTAGATGTATCCTTCGATGTGGCTAGCAACCCTGAGTTTTTGAAGGAAGGTGCAGCTATTAAGGATTTTATGTCACCAGACCGTGTAGTGGTTGGTACTGAGAGCGAGAAGGCGAAGGAGGTGATGACAAGACTGTACCGCCCCCTAATGCTCCAAAACTTCCGTGTCATCTTCATGGATATCCCATCTGCCGAGATGACCAAGTATGCCGCTAATGCTATGCTGGCCACCCGCATCTCGTTTATGAACGATATTGCCAACCTTTGTGAGCGTGTAGGTGCTAACGTAGATAGCGTTCGTAAGGGCATTGGTACTGATAGTCGTATTGGCTCCAAGTTCCTCTATGCTGGTTGCGGCTATGGTGGATCCTGCTTCCCTAAGGATGTCAAGGCCCTAGTACATACTGGCATGGAGAATGACTACCACATGGAGGTTATCGAGGCCGTGGAGCGTGTCAACGAGAAACAAAAGTCCATTGTTTACGATAAGATTATCAATGCAGTAGGCGAAGTAAAGGGTAAGACCATTGCTATCATTGGTTTGGCATTTAAGCCTGAGACTGATGATATGCGCGAGGCTCCTGCTCTGGTGGTTATTGACAAACTGCTCAAAGATGGTGCTACTGTTCGTGTATTCGACCCCATTGCTATGGACGAGTGCAAACGTCGCATTGGTGCTACGGTTACCTATTGCAAGAACATGTACGATGCTGCAGATAGTGCAGATGTGTTTGCCTTAATGACAGAGTGGCACCAATTCCGTATGCCGTCATGGAACGTCATCCAGAAGGTGATGGCAGGCAACGTCATCATAGATGGTCGAAATATTTACGACCGTCAGGAATTGGAAGAACAAGGATTTGTTTATTCAAGGATAGGAGAATAATTCATTACCATAATACCATTGTAATTCCAAATAATAATTATTTGATGGCGTTTAATTCTTTCAATTTTTGGTTGATTTTTCCTTTTATCTTTGTGTTTTACTGGTTGATACCGGCAAGTCGGAATGAATGGAGGAAATTATTTCTTATTTTAACAAGCTACTTGCTTTATATGAACTGGAAAGCAGCCTTCGCAATTGTCCTCTGTGGAGTTACTATGATAACATTCTGGGGGGAGACAATTTCTATGTGGAGAGTTAGTAGAAAATGAAAGGAGTTCAAGTAGAAGGAGATTGGTGTGGTGCTTTACATTGCTAGGACTAATGCCTCTGCTGGTATTCAAATATTATATTTTTTTCAATGATAGTATTAGCGTAGGACTTGCATCAATGGACTACACCTCTCATTACCTTAATTGAACTGGGCTGTGCCAGCGGGAATCTCATTCTTCAATTTTCATGCTGTAGGTTATATGCTGGATATATACCATGGTAGGGTAAAAAAAGAAGACAATTTTATAGACCATGTGTTATTTGTTTCATTTTTTCCGCAAGTGACCTCTGGTCCTATCAGTACAGCAGAGGACTTAATGCCTCAAATAAAGGCTACACATAAGTTTGATGATGAGCAAGGAAGGCAAGGATTGAAATACCTATTATGCGGTCTGTTTCGTATAATGAATATGTAAAGAGCCATTCAAGTCTTTAGCGCTATAATGGGAAATTAACGAGTGCAATGGATTTCTTTAGTAAAAGGGAAACATATACTAATGGCTATAGCCCTTTTTATGATAGTCCTTCTTTTAGTGTACCAGATAAGATAGACAGAATTTTGGTGATGGATTCATTAAAATTAGAATATGTAAAAAAAATTATTGATGTTGTTAAAAATGACAGAATACCGCTAATATTTGTTGCTTCACCAAAGTTTGGAGCCAAAGAATTGGGAGTTGTATTAAAAATAAAATCTATCTGTAAAGAAAAAAATGTGCCTTTTCTTGATTTCTATACCGATTCAATGTTTATGGCACATAAAGAACTTTTTAGAGATTATATGCACCTAAACGATAAAGATGCTATCGCATATACTCAAAGAATTATTCCATATGTAAAACATTATTTCGAGGGTGCTAAGGTGCAAACTAAATATTAGAGGAAAAATGATTCTTAAATCAAAACAACGCACCCAATCAGTAGTTTTGTTGCTAAGTACAGCTTTGAACATTTTTGTGGGATTGGCTGTAAACTATTATTTGACAAAAATCTTGTCAAAGGAGGAATATGGTAACTATGCTTTGATGATTAATATCCTGGAAATGGGGCAAGTAATTGTAAACTTTGGCTTCTATCAATCCATATGTCGGCTAGTCGCCATTACAGAAGATGTTAAGAAAAGCAGGGAGTATTATTTTGCAGGTATCATCATCACTGTTGTCTTATACCTGATTTTTGTTATCGGCCTTCTTTTTTATATTAACATTTCTACATCTATTAAGGAAAACAATATGCAGGGAATGATGTATCTGACTATTCCTTTTGCGTGGATTTTTCTTCTAATTACTTATAATGAATTATACCTACAGGGTGACAATAAAATTGGCTTGATGGCATTAGGGAGGTTAGGACCTAGGGCGATTTATCTCTTATTTCTAATTCTTGCTTATTTCTTTATTGATGCAGGTCAATACACAATAGTGGTATTATATATGATACCTTATATTATTGTTTTTGCTATAATAACATACTTTATAAGATTATCAAAAACAAATTTGAGGGAAAGATTATACGAAATATGGGAAGCTAATAAGTCTTTTGGATTTAATATTTATGTAGGAGCATTGGTGGCTACTGGAAGTGCAACTTTATCTGGTATTCTTATAAGTCATTTTGAGGATACTAATGTTTCTGTTGGTTATTTTTCCATTGCAACTCGTCTCTGTACTCCATTGTCTTTACTCCCAAATATTCTTGCTACAGTCTATTTTAAAAAAATGGCATCGTCAAGAAACATTAGCAGTAGACTTCAATTAAGTATGTTTTTCTTGAATGTGCTTTGTTTTGTTGGAGTTTATGTTGTTTCTGGGCCATTAATTCTAGTCATTTTTGGAGAAGATTATGCTCCAGCCACATCAATTATTCAAGTACTTGCTATAGGCTACCTATTATATGGCATGTCAGATTTTTATAATAGATTCCTGCTTTCCAAGGGAAGAGGAAAAGAGTTACGTAACACGTCTTTTGCTATAGGTTTTGTTCTCGTTGTCTCAAATTATTTCTTAGTGAAGTATTTTGGGGCAATGGGAGCAGCTTATGCTAGAATTGTTTCAGGTTTCTTATATTTTATTATTATGTATTTTACTTACAGGGTAATCGTTAGTAAATATGTTGATTAAGGTGATTTTTGCGGTTCTCGCATTACTATCTGTCTTTTTTCAGAAATCTAAGACTGTGACTTGTCTGTTTTTCATCTTTATGTGGATATTATGGGGATGGAACTATAGCAATGGTGACTATGATATGTACGAGATGAAATACTCCAACAGTATAGATGGCGTATTGGAAATAGCTTTTAACTCTATCCGCTATTTGGCGTTTTCTTTAAAAATACCTTTTCAAGGATTCATGATTATTTATTCCTTTTCAGTCTTGTCCATCCTTTTGCATTGCACATTGAAAAGCTATAAGCCAGCTCTATTGTCATTGTTCTTATCGTTGGTATTTGTTTTGGAGTTTGTGTTTATTAGAAATTTTTTAGCCGATAGTATTCTATTGTTAACTATGGTTTATGTTGTAACTTATCGTGGAACTAGTGAATTAAAGAAAATCTTTGTATCTGCTGTACTTCTGTTGCTTGCGGCGTTTATTCATAATGCAGCAATACTCTACTTGATTTTTTTACTAGCAATAGCAAAATCCTTTTCTATTAAGACAACTGCAGCTATTATGTGTATTATCGTATTATTCGCTTATTACATTACTCAGAATATATCCTTTGGAGTGGGATTTGAATTAATTGAGGACAAATGGGAATTTTATCAACATGATGATAATATCGCATTAGGTGTAGTTATTCTTCACTTAATAGTAGCTTTACCTTTAATATTTGTACCTTTGATGCTGACAAAGAGTGAAAGGAAACGAACAGAGGAATTGCAGGGTGTCATATCCAAGTTCAACATTTTATCGCTAATATATATCCCTCTCTACATACCCTTACCCTATTTTAATCGTTTCATGAGACCATTGCTTATGATTGATGTTTTCTTTGTTTTAGGGCTGATTTTCTTGTTAAATAAATGGAGCATAAAAAGACTATCTTTGTACCTGTATATTATCGGTTGTTTTATTGTTGCCATCTTCTTAATATATACAAGTACCATAGAAGATACCTTCTATGCTTTATTAAAATTTAATTTGATATTATGAGAATCTTTTATTTGGCATCCCATTTTTATCCTATAGTAGATGCGTCTACACGACGTATACATAGTTATACAAAATCATTTGTTGAGCATGGGAATGATGTAATGGTTATAGTGTCATATCCTAAAAACGACAACAATGAAGGAGTAGTTGACGGTATAAGATACCAATGCTTTACTAAAAGCAGGTATTTATCTTCAGGGAAGATAAGACGCCTACTATATCGGTTAATGTCAATAGCAAAGACATTCAGTTATATAAAAAACTGCAAACCGGATGTGCTAATGGCATATTCGGATAGTTTTTTCGTTAATTTGGGTTATGCTTTTTTAGCAAAACAGTTAGGAATCAATTTTATAGTTGAAAAAACGGAATACCCTTATGGCTACAATGATATGAACAACACATCCCGATATATGGCGTTGCAAAAATTGAAGTTATATACAAAGATTGTCACTATTTCAAAAGAGTTGGAATCTTATTATAAAAAAACAGATCGGCCTGTATTTCTGTTACCGATGACAGTAGACATGACAATATTTGACAAAGTTGTTGTAGAAAAATGCAGTCCATATATAGCGGTTACATTTGGTGTTAACCTTAGGGATGGACTTTTTGATACTATAAAAGTTTATGAACAGTATATAGGAATAAGGGGGGAAAGAGATAAATTCCAATTAGTACTAATAGGTGACATAGAACGTTTATGCTTACTTCACCCAGAATGTAACGAAATAAAAGAGTATATAAGAAACCATAGTTTGGAACAGTATATTTCTTTCACAGGAAGAGTTACATCTGATCAAGTTTGTCAATACCTTGCAAATGCGAGTTGCCTTTTAACCACACCAACACGATATGATTCTGGAGGATTCCCAACAAAATTAGGCGAATATATGCTCTCGGGCACTCCAATCGTCTTAACAGCGGCGGGAGAGGTTTCCGATTATCTTGAAAATCGTGTCCATGCACTTGTATCAAAACCAGAAAATATGGATGAAGTTTCTCGTAATATTTGTTTTATCCAAGATAATATAGAATTTGGCCAGATTTTAGCAAATAATGCAAAAGCATTAGCTAAGAAAGCATTTAATGCAGATACATATGTTGACGAGTTGTTGGATTTTATTATAAATTAACGGTTAAATTAGAAAATGCTGAATGAAATGTCTAAAATATTAATGGTTAGCTCTGGATTGACATACCGAGCAATAAATTATGGAGGTGTCAATAAAATGTTTTTGTGGCTTGGAAATTGTCTATCACACAATGGGTATGAGGTCACTTTTTGCTGCATTCATGATAGAAAACGTTCAGACAAAATAGATGCTAATGTTAAGTCCATAGAATTAGCTGTACCTACATACAGTTCGTTTGTTAAGAATCACATTCTGTTTTTTTACCATGCAACTAGTGCATTAAACAAGGTTTTAAAGAATGAGAAGTATGATTATGTGTTGAATTTTGATGGGATGGCTTTTTACATACTTCTTTATCTTAAAGCTTTGCACCCTTACCTTTTTGTAGTTTCTGAAAGAGCAGATCCAAATCACAATCATTCAAAATTGGCCCGTTTAAAGAGATACTTATACAGGTATGTTGATGTATTAGTTTGTCAAACAGAGGGTGCAAGACAATGTTTTTCAAAAGTCATTCAGAGTAAGTCTATTGTAATTCCAAATCCGGTATCAATTCCAAACGAAAAATGGAATAGAACAAAAACGAATCATTCAATAGCAAGTGTTGGGCGCCTTCATATATGGCAAAAAAGACAGGATGTATTGATAAAGGCTTTCGCATTATTTTGCAAGAAGTATCCAGGATATAAATTGAATCTATATGGAAGTGGCCCTGATGAAGTAGAATTAAGACAACTAGCTAAAAAATGCAATATTGAGAATCTTGTGATTTTTAATGGAGAGATATGTAATGTTCAAGAACAGCTCCTATTAAATGACATATTTGTGATGTCTTCCGATTTTGAAGGGATTCCTAATGCACTTTTGGAAGCCATGGCATTAGGTATGCCTGTTGTATCGACCAAGTGTTCACCAGGGGGGGCTGAATTTTTAATTAAAGATCATGAGAACGGATTACTTGTTGATTGTGGTGATGAGGTCTCGCTATCGAGTGCACTTTGTGAGATTGTCGCAAATAAAGACCAAGCTGATATCTATGGTTACGCTGCGCGTGAATCCGTTAAACGCTTTTCTCCTGAAAAGATAATCAAAATGTGGACAGAAATTTTTAGACAGATAATATGAACGAAACTTTTAAGAAAATAAAAATTAGTCTGAGGGAACGACTAAATCCATTTTTGGCCCCTATTCGCAGAATAGGTATAGATACTTCATTCACAATCATTTCAAATAATTGTTGGGGGGGGCATGTTTATAGATACTTTGGATTGAATTACTCTTCTCCAACCGTTGGCCTTTATATCTTTTCTGAAGATTACATTCGGTTACTGAAAGATTTGAAACATTATTTTGAAACACCTCTCCAAATTATCCCTATTGAGCAATCCAGATATAAGGAGATTTTAGTGAAAAAAGGTCAAACCAATGTTCCTATAGGATTACTAGGCGATGTAGAGATCGTGTTCTTGCATTACAAATCTCCAGAAGAAGCAATTACCAAATGGAATCGAAGAGTAAAGCGCGTTAACTATGAGAATCTTATAGTTAAGTATTCAGAAATGAATCTTTTCACAGAAAAGACTCTTCGCCAATTTGACGACCTCCCTTATAGGAATAAAGTGATGTTTGTTACGAGAAGGCGTGGCTATCAATCCGAAATATTATTTAAATATTATAAAGGTGCCAATGAGATTCCAGATGACACAACTTACTTTAGAAGATATGTAAATCTTCGCAAACTTGTTAACAAAGGAAGGTAGATGTTTTGCTAATGATGTTTAAACGTTTAATAGTTAATTTGATATTCTTTGGACTAATACCAAGTATTGGTTCATATGTTTCAATGTTAGCTCAAAGTAGAATTCCTATCATGGCATCTCATACTATCCGAGCGAATTATAATTCACTATATAACTATAAAACCATTGAAGAAGGAGGCTTTACTTTGGCTAGAGAAAACTATCCTTCTCGTGACGTTGCTATTCAGCATCTTAAAACCGCATCAAAAACTAACGTGAAATTGATAATTTGGTGTCCAGATATTCTGGATGAGGAAACCATACGCCAGTTTAACCGCCATAAATCTTTTGGTGGTTATTCTTTACATGATGAGCCAGGTGTGAATGCTTTTGAAGAATTATCAATAAAAATAAAGCATTTAGAATCTTTAGATAAGAAACACTATATTTGGACTAATTTGTTTCCCATTCATGCATCAAAACAACAATTACAATCAGACTCATATGAACATTATGTAAAGGACTATATAGAAAAAGTTAATCCTCCTTTTGTATCATTTGATTGTTATGGTATCCTGAAGAGTGGATTAAGAACAAATTATTTTCAGAATTTAGAAATTGTTTCTAACCTGAGTCGAGAAAATAACATCCCATTTTGGGCTTATGTTTTGACATCTCAGTTTGGAAGCTACGAAAGGCCCACAAAAGGTACTTTGTCATTTCAAGCTTATAATAACTTGGCTTATGGCGCACAAGGTATAGAGTATTTCTCTTATAGAAGGATTTTGGATTATGGTTTAAATATGTCAATGGCCCCTATTGATATTGACTATAAGAAGATGGAAATTTTTGATGCAGTCAAAGAATTGAATGCGGAAATAGCGTTTTATTCACGATATTTCTGTGGGAATCATGTTCAGGATATTTCTCATTTATGTAAAGAACTACCATTAGGAACCCATCGCTTAGAACACCTTCCTGTTGGCCTATCAATAAAATCTTATTCTGGGGAGGGTTTTGTAGTTTCACAGTTTACAAACAAACATAGGAAGTATGTGTTGTTTGTGAATAGGGATTATAAGAATAGTCAGAAGCTTACAATCGAATCAAGTCGAAGCATTCGACATATTTCTTGTAAGCATAGGGAGAAACGGAATAATAAAGATGAGATGGTATTTACTGTGGAGCCAGGCTCAATAGTCTTATTAAGAGTAGAATAAACTAATGATGAAAATAGTTAGTACACCAGCAATAAGCGTGATAATGAGTGTGAAAAATGGCGCTTCATGTTTAGCTGCCAGTATCAATTCTATTATTGGACAAACTTTTAAGGATTGGGAATTCATAATATGTGATGATGGCAGTACAGACAACACTCTTGAAATTCTTAACAGCTATAAAGAAAAAGATAGTCGAATTATAGTTGTTAAAAATAAAACAAGTATGGGTTTGGCATATTCTCTTAATAGATGCATAGATATATCACACAGTAACATACTTGCACGCCAAGATGCAGATGACAAATCTGCGTTAGACAGATTTGAAAAGCAATATGCTTTTATTCAAAAGCATCCAGAATATGCTGTCATAGGTACATGCTGGTATAATGTTTTAGAGAACGGGGAGTTGCATCCTGTAGAAGTTCCATTAGAGCCATCTGCAAGAGAACAGCTGCAAAGAGGCCTTTATATGCACCCTTCATGGATGATGCGAAAATCTGATTTAGAAAAAGTTGGTTTTTATACGGTGAATAAGCATACTATACGGAGCCAAGATTACCATTTGGTTATGAAAGTTCTGGGGGCAGGTATGAAGTTATATAACATGCCAGATAAACTTTATTACTATACCGTCGATAGAGAGACAGTTAAACGCTCTCTTAATTGGGCTAGAGTTATAGGTTTAATGTGGATAAGATGGGATAGCTATAAGAGAAATCATTTCCCTCTTTGGTGTTATATTTATGTTTTGAAACCTTTAATTACAAACCTCATACCTAGAAGAATAATGAAAGCACATTACAACAAGGTTTATCAGCAGGAATAGAAACGACGCTTGTTAGTATGAAAAATGTAAATGGCAAAGTCATTCAAGTATATGTTAACGATTTGATAATCGCGCGTGGAGGGTTATTAATTTCATCTAAAATATGCAAAATAGGCACAATGAAAGGGTGGAAGTATACAATCCCTGCAAGGATGGCATTAACCCGCCGTTTTCTGCGTGCTGAGATAACGGGGCTGTACACTCTTAACAGTGGTGATAGGATTGCTGTGGCTAAGAAAGGGCTGTTCATACAAAAAACAGGTAAAGATGTATTTGAGAAGTGCTTAATGATTCCGAGAGGGTCAAAGCCGCTTAGCTTGTGCATTGCACCATCGGGTAACATTTACTTTGGGGAGTACTTCCAAAACATGGAGAAGGAAGTTGTGAATATCTACTGTTCATCTGACAATGGACGCTCTTGGCATATTATATACACATTTCCCGAAGGAAACATCAACCATATACACGGCTTGTTTTTTGATAAATACACCAATCGTATTTGGGTGGCTACGGGTGATAGAGAGAACGAATGCATCATTGGATATACTGAGGATGAGTTCAAAACGTTTGTAGAGGTTTTCAGAGGTGGTCAGGAATACCGTACATGCCAACTCTTCTTCTACAAGGACTTTATTGTATTTGGCACAGATACCCAGTATGAGCAGAATGTCATTAAGAAGTTTGAACGTAAAACACTTGAAATAACTGCACTTCAAAAAGTACAGGGGTCGGTCATTAAAGGTGGTCAGGTGGGCGATGTTGCTTTTATCTCTACCACGGTGGAACCTTCAAAGGTAAATACTGATAAGTATGCCCATCTCTGGGTGACGAAAGACGGTATTCATTGGGAAGAACGATATAAAGCAAAGAAAGATTGGCTGCCTGCAACATTATTCCAGTTTGGTACATTTGAGTTCCCACAATATTATGGTATAGAGAAGTTGGATCGTTTATACTTCAGTGGTCGTGCATTGAAAGGGCTTGATGGGAAGACTA
>AUXO017972578.1_pt1 | contig 15542 bp, 14 predicted proteins | sample 768731 | NCBI WGS metagenome assembly AUXO01 (sample SAMN02715735, study PRJNA202380) | gut metagenome | biome: sheep rumen | host: Ovis aries | place: New Zealand: Palmerston North
TTCAAGTGCTACAAGCGTCGCGTGCTGAAAACCATCGAACTGGACAAGATTCGCTTCAAGGGCTATGGTTTCCAGATTGAGATGAAATTTACGGCCTACAAGATAGGATTCAAGATCAAGGAGGTGCCCGTCATCTTCGTCAACCGTCGCGAAGGGGTCAGCAAGATGTCAGGCGGCATCTTCGGTGAAGCATTCTTTGGAGTCATGCGTCTCCGCTGGGATGGTTGGACGAGGAAATATCCTCAGATTACTGATTAGACATCGGAGGAGTTATTGGTCGGGATTCTCAACAAATCCCTGATACTCCGGAGCCAATGCTGACATGACCGAGTCGTAGGCTTGGTTCATGGTGGCTTGTACGTTTTGCGCGCCCTGGCCTACGGGATAGATGGGCTGGTGAATGGTCAGCGACAACGGATGCCAGTTGGCAAAATGCCAGTCGCGCATACGGGGCATAATGTCGAACGAGCCGTTAATAGTCAGCGGCACCACGGGTAGCTGCAGTTCATCAGCCAGGGCAAAGGCTCCCTTCTTGAAGGCCCCCATGTGACCCGTAAACGAGCGGGCTCCTTCAGGAAACACCACCACACTGCAGTTGCCCGTCTCCAGAATATGGCGTGCAGCCTCATAGGTACGGCGCACCTTCCCCACCCCCCGCCTGTCGACCATAATCTGATGCGACTTTCTGCAAGCATAGCCCACGAAGGGTATTTTGTTCAGCTGATGCTTCATCATCCATTTGAAGTTTCGCCCCAGATAGCCATAGATGAGGAAAATGTCGAAAGCACCCTGATGATTGGCCACGAAGACATACGACTGGTTGGGTTCCAGATTCTCCCTTCCCTCCACCTTGACCGGCAACAGGAAGACACGGGTAATGACCCGGGCCCACCAGCGCCCGGGGTAATAGCCCCAATAGTGGCCGTCGCCTATGGTGCAGCCAAGGCCAACGAGAATGGCTGTCCAGATGGTCATCAAGATGGTGACAGGAACTGCGATGACGAGCTGATAGATACGGTACAGATATTTCATGCTATAAACTTGACGATTTCCTTAAAGTAATGACAACTATTTCACCGGGCATGTTCAGACGAAACGGAATGAGGCTCCCCAAACCCGTAGAGACAAAGAGCGCCCGCTTGCCCTCGTAGGCAAAGCCCCGCCACTCATCATAGGTTAACGAGGCCGGCGACCAGCCGAACAGCGAGAACTGTCCCCCGTGGGTATGACCGCTAAGGGTCAGTTGGGCATGACATTCGGGAAGGATTTTCTCGCGCCAAGCAGTAGGGTCGTGTTGCAGCATGACGACAAAGGCTGCTGAGCCGACGCCCTGCATGGTTTTCCTGACATCACCACGGCGTGGCATTCGCTTCAGAGTGCCCCAGTTTTCCATACCTGCTATCACGATAGAGTCGGAATCACGACGCACCACCTGATGTTGATTGGCCAGCAGTCTCCAGCCTGCCTGCTGCTCGTATTGTCTCGTCAGCTTCTCACATTTCGCCTTGGTAGCCTCATCGCAGTCAAGATAAGTGGGATAGTCATGATTGCCCAGCACACTGAACACCCCATCCCGGGCATGCAGCTGACGAAGGATGGAGAGCTGGGGGCGCAGCTCATCGGGATGCAAATTCTCCAGGTCGCCGGTAAAGACGATGGCGTCGGCCCCTTGGACATTAATGCTGTCAACGGCACGTTGCAACAGCCACTGGCGGCTGCCACCGAAAGAACCCACATGGGCATCGCTGAACTGAACGATGCAATAGCCGTCGAATGATGCGGGCAAATCGCGGCTGACGTATTCTATGTGACGTACTTCCAGTTGCTGGAAGCCCACAAGATAGCCGTAGAGTACCACCCCCCATATCAACAGGGTACTTACCAAGGCGGTTTGTCGCCAGTAGCGGCGGGGCATGAGCCAACGGCATAACAACGAGAACAGCAATGGAACGACAACGAGTCCCATCAGAAAGAAAAACGGTATAGCGTAGCGGGCAATCATATCAAGTTGAGAGTTGGAAGTTGAATGTTTAAAGATGTGAGTATAGGAATTTACGCATGACCTCCAATGGCAGGCCGCGGCGACGAGCATAGTCCTCCAGCTGGTCTTCGCCTATCCTGCCAATATTGAAATAGCGAGCCTGAGGATGAGCCATCATCAGTCCCGACACACTGGCATGGGGCTTCATGGCGCCGCTCTCTGTGAGACGGATGCCTATCTGGTGCAGTCCTATCAATTCGTCAATCAGAAAATTGAAACTGGTGTCTGGCAGCGAGGGATAGCCCACAGCAGGACGGATGCCCTGAAACCGTTCCACATGCAATTGCTCTATGGACAAGTGCTCATCGGGGGCATATCCCCAATACTGTCTGCGTACCGCCTCATGAAGTTTCTCCGCCGTGGCCTCGGCCAACCGATCTGCCAGCAGCTGCACCATCATCTTCTGGTAGGGGTCGGCATCAAAGTCGCACTCCAGTCCATGATCTGCGGAAGTGGCAAAAAAGCCAAGCATGGACATCTCCCGAGACTGACGGGGACCCGGGGCTATGAAATCAGCCAGGCAGAGACATTCCGAACCGGGCTGCTGCTGCCGGAGGAAGGGCAACCGCTTCCCACAGACCACTACGTCGTCGCCCTCACTATATGCTTCGAAAAGTTCAAAGAGCGCATGGCACCGATAGCGGCCTTGAAGGATTGCCAAGACATGCTCAGCTTCGGTGCACAGCTTCTGCTTCTCTGCCTCAGGTTTATTATGCATTCCCCAGGCATAGAAGAAATAGTCCCAGTTGATATAGGGCTGAATGTCAATGATGTCGTAGTCAATTCTCATGACAGAAACGGATTTCCTCACCAGCACGTTCTGCCGTCACCCTGTTGTCAGCATATACCGTATGACCATTGCAGAGCGTACACACAACCTTCCAATGGAAAGTATGGCCCTCCAGCGGACTCCACTTGCACTTGCTTTCTATCAAGTCGCGTGTTACCGTCCAGGGACTCTTCGGGCGGACGATGGCTATGTCAGCACAATAGCCCTTACGCAAAAAACCTCGCTGCAGGACGCCGAACAGACGGGCGGGGTTATGGCACATCAGTTCCACCAAGCGCTCTATCTTCAGCACGCCCTCGTCTACCAACTGCAACATGGCCGGCAAAGAGAACTGTATCATGGGCATACCCGACACAGCTTTTGCGCAGCCTCCTAACTTCTGAGAGAACAAATGCGGAGCATGGTCGGTACCAATCACGGCTATGCGGCCATCAGTGAGTGCCTGGCGCAGCATAAACTGGTCGACAGGGGTCTTGATGGCCGGATTCACCTTGATACGTGTCCCTAATCGCTCGTGGTCGAGCTGGCTGAAGAGCAGGTAGCCTACACAGGCTTCTGCGGTAATACGCGAAAGGCTATTATACGGTTCGAAAAGTTCCAGTTCCTCTGCAGTAGAGACATGAGCTACATGCAGGCGGGTTCCGAACTTTCTTGCTAATTCCACGGCTTTGCGCGTAGAGGTCAGGCAGGCTTCTTCACTTCGTATCATAGCATGGAGGCTCACTGGAGGGTCTTCGCCCCAAGCCTCCTGGGCTGCTGCCATATTGCGACTGATGATGTCGGTGTCCTCGCAATGCACCATCAGTGGAAGCTTACAGGTGGAGAATATGCGCTCCAGGGACTGTTGCCGGTCTACCAGCATATTGCCCGTTGACGACCCCATAAAGAGCTTGATGCCTGGTATCCGGTTTCCGTCCAATCGGGCGAAGGTGTCGGCATTATCGTTAGTGGCTCCATAGAAAAAGGAGTAGTTGACACAGCTTTTCTGACGGGCTAAGGCAAACTTCTCTTCCAAAGCCTCCGGAGTAGTAGTCTGCGGAACACAGTTGGGCATGTCAAAATAAGAGGTGACACCACCTGCGGCGGCAGCACGGCTTTCACTTTCCATGTCGGCTTTCTCGGTCAAACCCGGTTCACGGAAATGAACATGGTCATCAATGACACCCGGCAAAACGTAACAGCCCGAAGCATCAATCGTTTCATCGAATGATGCTTCGGGCTGCTCTTTGGCAATCTCCACGATAATGCCGTCTTCTATGACTATCGAGCCTATGAACGTGCGCCCCTCATTGACGATACGTCCTCCCTTTATCAGCGTCTTCATGGTTGTCTGTTTTGAGGCACGGTGGTCAGGGGCGATGGCGTTGCCTTCAACAAAGAGTCTGGCTGCTGGGGCTGCTGGCCAGCCACCTCGTCCAATCCGTTCATGCGCTGCTCGTTCTCCTGAGCAGCCCTATAGTAATCTTTGACAAAGGGGTCGTTCTTGAAATGCTGAGTAGCCTTCGACATGATATATTCTATCTGCGGAGTCAATATGGGATAACGGTACTGGCCGGCTATCATCATGAAGACACCGGGACCCAGCACATTGTCGAAATTAGCCTCGATGAACTTAGTGACCAGTTCATCTTCCTCTGCCGCTATGCGCGAGGCCTCTGTATTCAGTTGCTCGGCAATCACGTTTTCATCGATGCCCTCCAGTATCATCTGGTTCTGGCGGTGCTCCAGTTCATTCATCTGACTGATTAACTGGTCGTGCTTGTCAATGAACTTGTAGAGGGTATCGTTTAGCGGTGTACCCCCGACGCTATGACCGGTCGGGTCGATTTTCACAGAAATCTCGCCCTCTTCCAAGACGACAGGCATAATGCTCTCATCATCCATGAAGAGATTGGCCAGACGTACCGTGTCCAAGAGACCGGCAAAATGGAATTCACCGTGCACCACGTCACAGGAGTCGATGTTTTTCACCTCACCCGACTTCAATGCCCTCAGATAGAGTTTGCTGCCATCCAGAGCCGTCACCGACGTGGAGCCCTGAACATTATAAGAACTGGCGCATGATGTCAGTACCATCATGATGGAACATGCATATAGAATTTTGTTCATAGTCATCTGCATAATATCACTTTTTTCACGGCAAATGTACAACGATATATCGAAATAAGAAAAAATATTTGCGCAATTTAAAACATTTGCGCAATTATTTAGCATTATTTTGCCTCTTTTTCCAATTCGTTAGCAATTCTATGGCCCGTATACAGTTGTAAAATGGCAGCAACCAAGAGAACGACAATCCAGTTATTATGGACGTACTTGATGTAAGAAAGGTAGCCTAAGCCAAGAAAATTATGTTCATTGGCAAACATCAGCAATGCTGCCACAAGAAAAAGCGCATCGCTCAGCAACATCATGCGGCGCAAACGGCGTACCACGAAGTTCCGGCCGCTATAACTCTGGCGCATCTGCATGGCTGCAAACAACAATGCCCCCGGAGCAAACACATAAGGTGCCCACCACTGCAGGAACAGGCTGGCACCGGCACCGACAACCATCAAAAGGCCTCCAAGCAACAACAAGCCCACCTCTACACTATTGAGCTGCTTCATCGGGCCACATCTGTTTGATTGGTTCCATTGTCATCACTAAGCACGAAAATATCCTCGTCATCGGCTTTCATAAAATAGCGTTCGCGGGCTATCTTCTGCATCGCCCTAGGATCGCTGTCAAGCATACGAATCTGCTTCTGGTTGTTATCATTCTGCTCAGTGTACATCCGGATTTCATCTTCCAGTTCACTGATGCGTTGCTTGTTACGCAAATGATTCCATACACTGTTCTCATCGACAAATCCAATGAGTACTACTGCCAGCAACGCAACAACGACATACTTCAGCGCCTTGATATGATAGACGCGCAGCAGGAAGTTCTTTAACTTTTTCATGATGATTTTCCTATTTTGCTGCAAAGTTACAAATATATTTTCTTATTCCCCTCCTTTTTTTGTTTTTTTTATTCCTTAATTCTTTTATCTTCTTAATTATTTTTATTACCTTTGCCGTGAAATTATCAAAACGACTATGGAAGAATATATTGTTTCAGCGCGAAAATACCGCCCCACCTCGTTTGACACCGTAGTGGGACAACAGGCACTGACCACAACACTGAAAAACGCCGTAAGAAGCGGGAAACTGGCCCATGCCTACCTGTTCTGCGGTCCACGTGGTGTCGGAAAGACAACCTGTGCCCGTATTTTCGCCAAAGCCATCAACTGCCTGACTCCGACAGCCGAAGGTGAGGCCTGCGGCCATTGTGAATCCTGTCAGGCGTTCAACGAACAGCGTTCCTTCAATATTTTCGAGCTTGATGCCGCCTCCAACAATTCCGTGGAGCACATCAAGACGCTGATGGAACAGACGCGCATCCCGCCGCAGGTAGGCAAGTACAAGGTGTTTATCATCGACGAGGTACACATGCTGTCTACGGCGGCCTTCAATGCTTTTCTGAAGACACTGGAGGAGCCACCCGCACATGTCATCTTCATTCTCGCCACCACGGAGAAACACAAGATTCTGCCCACCATTCTGAGCCGCTGTCAGATTTACGACTTTGAGCGCATGACTGTCCGCAACACCATTGAGCACCTGAAGTCAGTGGCTGAACGCGAGGGAATACAATATGAAGAGCAGGCACTGGCCGTCATTGCCGAGAAAGCCGACGGCGGTATGCGCGACGCTTTGTCCATTTTCGACCAGGCGGCCTCTTTCTGTCAGGGAAACATCACCTACCAGAAAGTTATTGAAGACCTTAACGTGCTTGATGCAGAAAACTATTTCCAGATAATCGACCTTTCTGTTGACAATAAGGTGACCGACATCATGGTATTGCTCAATGGCATCATCAACAAAGGATTCGATGCCGGCCTGCTTATCCAGGGACTGGCCCGCCACGTGCGCAACGTACTGATGGCCCGCGACGAACAGACACTGCCCCTGCTTGAAGTGAGCGATCAGCAGCGCGAGCGCTACCAGCAACAGGCCAAGAAATGTCCTGTTCCATTCCTATACAAGGCCCTTCAGCTAATGAACCAGTGCGACATCAACTACCGCCAGTCAAGCAACAAGCGGCTGCTGGTGGAACTGACACTTATCGAGATAGCACAAATCACCCAGCCCGACGAGGGGCCGGCCAGTGGGCGTAAGCCCAGAAGACTGAAATCCCTGTTTAAGCAACTGGTGCAGCAGCCTCAGCCCCAGAAAGCAGCCCCACAGGTAGCTGCGGCTGAGCCTGCCAAGCACCAACCTACCCAACCTACCCAACCTACTCAACCTACCACCACCTACAACCCCGCCACGCGCCCTCAGCTAAAAGACGCCATGGGCTTCTCATGGAAAAACCTACTCAACCAAAACAAGCAAAAGTCAAAGATTAACATCATCCCTGGAACGCTGGATGCCAATGACCCCAACGTTGCCAACAAGGAAACTGACACATCCTTCTCCCAACAAGACCTGGAGCTGCAGTGGATGTCCATGTGCAACCGAATGCCTCAGAAACTGAGCGGCATTGCTTCGCGCATGAAGAACATGAACCCCGTAATAACCGACTTCCCCCACGTTGAAGTGGTGGTGGACAACCAACTGGCTATGGAACAGATGCAGGAAATCAAGGGCAGCATTGTCAATACCCTGAAGCTCTATCTGCACAACAAGGACATCACGCTTTCCATGCGCGTGGCAGAGCATAACGAACAAGAGCGAATCCTGACCCGCCGCGAACAATACGAACTGATGGAAAAAGAAAATCCCTCAATTGCTAAATTGAGGAATCTTCTTGACTTGCAGTTGGCATAACATGCCTGACATACTCCTTACTATTCCAAGCGCTCAGATGAGTGTCATACCAAGTTCCTTGCATGCTGCACGCATATCGTCGGGCCAGATACTGGCCTGAATTTCACCGATATGCCCCTTGTGCAAAAGCACCATACAAAGTCGGCTCTGACCAATACCGCCGCCTATGCTCAGCGGCAACTTGCCACTAAGCAGCCTCTGGTGGAAGTACAGCTTCTCGCGCTCCTCCTTACCCTCTAATTTCAACTGCCGCAAAAGTGACTCCCTGTCCACACGGATACCCATGGACGACAATTCAAACGAACGCCCCAAAATAGGATACCATATCAGGATGTCACCATTCAATCCCGCCAGGCCGTTTTCGCCCATCGTCGACCAGTCGTCATAGTCGGGGGCTCGTCCATCATGTTTTTCGCCGTTCGACAGTCTGCCGCCAATACCGATGATGAACACAGCCCCATAAGCCTCGCAGATAGCATCCTCGCGCTCTTTGGGAGTCTTGTCAGGATACATCTTCAACAGTTCCTCGGCATGGATAAACTTGATTTTCTCCGGCAGGAACGGTTTGATCTGGGGATATGTTTCACACGTCAGGTACTCCGTACGCCGAATGGCTGCATAGATGCGCTCCACCACGTTTTTCAGATAGGCTATCGTACGCTGTTCCTTGGTGATGACGGCCTCCCAGTCCCACTGGTCAACATACAGGGAATGCAGGTTGTCCAATTCCTCATCGGCCCGAATGGCATTCATGTCCGTATAGATACCATAGCCTGGCTCTATCTGATATTCTGCCAACGACAGACGCTTCCATTTCGCCAGCGAATGTACCACTTCCGCCCTGGCATCACCCAAATCCTTGATAGGGAACGACACGGCCCGTTCCACACCGTTCAGGTCGTCGTTGATGCCTAAGCCCTGCAACACAAACAGGGGAGCCGTCACGCGGCGCAGCCGCAACTCCGTGGATATATTCTGTTGGAAGAACTCCTTAATCAGTTTGATGCCCTGCTCTGTCTGCTTCATGTCGAGCAGTGGCCGATAATCAATTGGTTTAATCAGTTGACTCATTGAATTAATGCTATTTATGAATACGCCATTTACAATATTTGCGTGCAAAGGTACTATTTTTATATTAAAACGCAAGCAAAATCGGAAAGATTTTTGCAAAATGACAGCATTTTCTTGATTTTTGCTAACATTTTGCAAGAAAAGTCACTTTCTCAAAAGCGGAAACCGATGGAAGTATTTACAAGACAGTCGTTGATGCTGCCGTCGCCCCCTCCCTTTTGCTGTGGCAATAGCGGAAAAGTGGGGTATTGACAGATTAAATCTTGTTGATGTCCACATAGCCGTGCATGACGGCATAGATAGTTAGTGCCGATACAGACTTCATGCCCAGCTTGTCCATGATGTTCTTGCGGTGAGTGACAACGGTGGCCAAACCTATGTTGAGCCGGTCGGCAATCTCCTTGTTGATATAGCCCCGGACGATGAGCGACATCACCTCAATCTCTCGGTCGGTCAGAATCTTCTGTTGCAGCACTTGCGGCATGGGAGGCAGGTTGCGTCCTCCTCTGTGGGCATGTTGATGGAGCATCAGCAGTTGGTGGATGAGCTGTTGTTCGGGCTGGTTGATGCACAGAGAGTGGAATTCGCGCAGTTGTGAGGTCTCGCCGGCAGAAAGTGTAAGTACAATGGTCTTATGCTGCCGTTCTGTGAAGAATGTACGATTACTCAGCACGATATCCATGGAAACGAAGAAGTGAGCATACTGGTCAGCTCCGTTGAACTCCAGTTCACGGAACGTGCCGTACGTATCGACCGTCATGATGGGCAACACGTTCTGCAGAATCTGTTTCAGCCCTAATACCGCCAGTGTATTGGGGTCGATGATAGCCACTTTAGGCCTGCCTTGCATCTTCCTTTCCATAAGCGGGTGCAAAGGTAAAACAAAAATCTGAGATAACCAAATAATACGCTCGATTTAGAAGTTTATTGCAAAATAAGGCGGGGTTACAGCTTCACACTGCTGATATCCACCAGGCCATTGACGATGGCGTAGATAGTGAGACCGGCAGGAGAGTGAATCTGCAGTTTGCGGGCTATATTGCGTCGGTGCGTGATGACGGTATTGATAGAGATGCACAGATGGTCGGCAATTTCCTTGTTCTGCATACCCTGCACCACGCCGATGACGACATCGCGCTCTCTGTCGCTGAGGGTGTCGGCAGCATCGGAGCCTCCCTTGAATACCATGCTGGAGATGTTCTTCGTGACGTCGCTCTGTTTGGTCAGCTGCTCCAGACGGCGGATGGCAGGGGCAAAAATGTGGTCTTCCACCTCTGCGTGCTGTCGCAGCCACTCCTCATTATTATAAATATCATAGAGGGTGGCCGTCAACTTGTTGTTGCGGTGGGCATCGGCAGGCAGATACTTGATAATCATGAGTTTCAATTCCCGCAATTTCTTGTCGGCACTCTCGTGATGCTTCGAGAATGTCTCGATGTTGTAGTCGTTCAGGGGATGTCCGTCGATGAGTGACTGCACATAGGGGAAGAGGGTCTTCTCCTCATACTTCATGTGGCGGCGAATCTCCTGGGCATACTCATCGTAGAACTTCATAATCAGGCGCCCCAGTTGGTCGCCGTCGCTGATGCTCTCTTGCAGTTCGCGGCGGATGAAGGGCAGCTGGAAATCCAGGTAATAGGCATGGCTGGCCTTCAGGTAGTGCAGCAGCGTGGGCACGCTGATTTGCTCGTCATCCTCATAGTTGGTGAAGTCGTTGATGGTGAAATTCACCACAGCCAGAAAGGTGTAGGTATCTACGCCATTCATTTCGCAGGTCTCGCTGACGGTCTTGTCGCCAAAGCCGAGGTTGATGCCGAAGGAGCCCAGGGCCTGCAGCACACTATAGTTATCCTTAATAAGTGTAATCATCTTATCAGTGGGTTCGTACATCTTCAGATTCTTCATACTTGAAAAATTTGCTGCAAAGTTACTGAATTCTGATGAAACATGCAATAGTTTCTGGGGAATTTCATAATTTTTGAGTATTGCACAAGTCAACAAATCGGAATACCTTTGCAGCCGGATTTAAGAATTTTTGGAAAAAGAAATGAAAAGATTGTTTATTGGACTTATCACCCTAGCGGCCTGCAGCATTGCCAATGCACAGGTCAGCGCTGGCGACAGTGTGATGAACCATGTGAAGGGGAACCGTTTCTCGATTGGCGGCTATGGCGAGGCCGTATATTCGCGCAATTACTACAGCGACCACGTAAGCCGCTATTCCCAGCCTGAGATGCATAAGAACGACCCCTCGCACGGACGTTTCGACATCCCCCATGCCGTCATCTACTTAGGTTATGATTTCGGCAAAGGCTGGTCAGTAGGTACCGAGGTGGAGTTTGAACACGGCGGTACGGGTATCGCCTACGAAAAGGAAGACGAGGAAGGCGGCGAATGGGAACAGGAGACCGAGAAGGGCGGCGAGGTGGAACTGGAGCAGTTCTGGCTGCAGAAGTCGTTTGCACGGTGGGCCAACATCCGCGCCGGACACATCGTGGTACCTGTCGGGCTCAATAACGCCCACCACGAGCCGCTCAACTTCTTTACCGTCTACCGTCCGGAGGGCGAGAACACCATCATGCCTTCCACCTGGCATCAGACGGGAGTATCCTTCTGGGGCTATTACGGCGACTTCCGCTACGAGGCACAGTTTCTGGCCGGTCTGAATGCCGACAACTTCACCAACACGGGGTGGATTCACAAGGGCCACAAGTCGTCGACGGAGTTTGACGTGGCCAACAAGTATGCCGTAGCCCTGCGCGTGGACAACTACAGCATCCCCGGCCTGCGCATCGGACTGAGCGGCTATTACGGTCACAGCATCGGCAACACCTATCCCAACGATGCCAACGGAGCCGGTGCAACCTATAAGGGCAAGGTGGTCATCGGCGCCATCGACTTCACCTACAATGCCCACAACTGGATTGTTCGCGGCCAGGCTGACTATGGCTATCTGGGCGATGCTGAACAGCTGAAATACATGTACAACCGCCTGAATTCCAAGTCGCCCTACAAGCACTCGGCCTTCGTCAGCAGCCATGCCTACGCTGTGGGCATCGAGGCGGGCTACGATATTTTCTCACAGATACCACAGCTGCGACAGGACCATCAGAAGCTCTATGTCTTCGGCCGCTACGAAGCCTACAATCCTTACGCCAGTCAGACAAAAGGTACTGCCTACGACTATACAGCCGTGAAGCGTATGGCACTGGGTGTCAACTACTACCCGCTTCCCCAGATTGCCGTCAAGGCAGAGTTCTCGAAGCGTTTCCTGAAGAGCCTCTATAACGACGAGCCTGCCTTGAACATCGGCGTGGCATACGAAGGATTCTTCCTGTAAAAAACAGAACAGACAATAACCACATAATTCATTAAATAATTAAATAATAACAACAACACAATGAAGAAGTATTTCAATTTAGCTGCAGCCCTGATGATGGGCTTGGCATTCACTGCCTGTAGCAGCAGCGACGACAACGACAACAACACTGACAACAACACTGACAACGGTTCTACCATTGTCGACAGTCCTAAGTACAAGGATCGCACCTATGGTAACAATGCCATCGATGCCTGTGGCAATGTAGTGAAGAACCTCGTCAGCGCCAACAGCCTCATTGCCCAGGCCCAACTCACGGCAGAGCAGGAGAGCTACCTGCGCCAGGTGCTCAGCAATCTGGTGGGCAACGTCATCGTGCCTACCTACACCAAGCTGGCCAACGACGTGGAGGACTTGGAGAAGACACTGAACGGACTGACCGTCGGCACCATTACACAGACCCAGATCAACACCGCCTGCCAGGACTTCAAGCAGGCCCGCGAGAACTGGGAGCGTTCGGAGGCCTTCCTGATGGGTGCTGCTTCTGACTTCGACATCGACCCCACCATCGACTCATGGCCTCTGAACCGTTCACTGCTGCTGAGCTATTTCAACAACGGCATGAACGCCGAGATGCTAGAGGATGCCACCATACTGGGTTTCCACGCCCTGGAGTTCATCCTCTTCCGCGATGGTCAGCCGCGCAAGGTGGCCGAGTTGCAAGCCAACGACACCTACAAGGGTTTCGAGAAGATTACCGGTGCCCAGGAGCTGAAGTATGCCCAGACCATCTGCACCCTGCTGAAGCAGCGCTGCTTCCAGCTACAGGTGGCTTGGGAGGGTTCTACCGCTGCCAATGCCAGCCGTCTGAACATCGTCAGACAAGCCGGACTTGAATACACCACTGAGAACGGCCTGAGTTATGGCGACAACCTGACCTCTGCCGGCCAGAACACGCTGAGCACCTTCACCAGTCTGCAGGATGCCATTGCCCAGGTGCTGAGCGACGACGAAGGCTCATGTGTAGGTATTGCCAACGAGGTGGGTACCGCCAAGATTGCCAATCCCTTCAGCAATGGCGACATCTCGTATGTAGAGTCACCCTACAGCTACAACTCTATAACCGATTTCCAGGACAACATCCGCAGCATTCGCAACGTATGGTATGGCAGCACCGACGGCACTGCCGCTACGTACAGCTTTGCCAAGTTCTTCGTGGCTATCAACACCCCCGTCAGCGTGGAGCCGTCGTTCAACGATGCCATCACGAAGATTGGCACCATGCCGGCACCCTTCGTCAAGTACTGCAGCACCATCTGGGGCATCGAGTTCGTTGACGACAACGACTGGGAGGTTGATGAGTGATGAGTGAAAAGTGATGAGTGATGAGTGAAAAGTGAAAAGTGAAAAAACAATGAAGATATGATTCAACAATCAAAACAAGCTCTTATCGGGCTGTTGGCATGCTTAGGCGTGCTGACAGCCTGTTCTGACAGTAAGGACGACAGCCTCAACTTAGGTACACTGACCCCCAGCGAGGATGTCTTCGGCAAAGCTAACGAAGTGTTTACCGCAGAGGAGTGGTATCCCGGCGGCGAACTGGGCACCACCCGTAATGCCAGCTATTCAGCCATCACGCCTGCTGCCGAACAAGCCGGCATGGAAGACGACTTCAACACCGGTGAAGACTTCTTCGAACACCTGTACACCTTCGACGTGGCTCCCCGCAAGGGACTGGGTCCGGCATGGGTACGCAACGGCTGCATAGCCTGTCACCCCTCCTACGGTCATGGCAAGCGCCAGACGGAATACCGCGCCAACACCATCGGCAACGGCTATCTGCTGGTTATCTACCATCCCAACGAGGCCTACACCGAGGACGGCGTGCGCTACACGACAGCCCCGTCCAGCTACATCAGCGAGGTGACGGGTATGCCCCAGACGCAGGCCATGTCACCCTTCAAGGCACCTATCGATGAAAACCAGATCAAGATAGAGTGGAAGGATGTGAAGCAGATGCCCAGCGGTCTGTCGATGACATTCCCCGACGGCGAGCCGTACAGCCTCATCTATCCGGAAGTGACCATCCCTGCCACTGCCTTCAACACCAGTCCCATACCTACTAATTATGAGGTACGACTGGAGTCTACCATCGGTGTCTATGGCACCGGTCTGATAGATGCTATCAGCGACGACGACATGCGCGAGCAGTACCGCCGGGAGGCACCTTACGTCGACCTGAACCCCGCCATGTGGGACAAGGAAGCCAACGATTTCGCCCCCACGGCCTACTATTCGGCAGCCTATAACGACACGAAAAGCCACAACAACGGCAAAGGCATCGTGAAGAAGTTCACCTACGCCATGACGCGTGGCTCACTGCAGGACGGTGCCGGCGCCAATGCCATCTGGAACATCACCAACGTCACCCGCAGCGACCGCCACTGGCTCTACAGCACCACCGCCTGGGCCCAGGCACAGAGCGAGGATGCCGAGGTCATCAGGTATATCAAGGAGAACGGACAGTCGCCGCTGAGCATACTGCACCCCTACTATGCCGACGGTACCGACGAGGGCATCAAGGCCCGTGTCTATGAGGTGCTCAACACGCCCAGCATCGCCTATGCCGGCACGTTCGAGAAGTATCTGCTGAACGACGAGTACTACAATGGCGAGGAGGAGATGACCGACAAGCAGTACTACCAGTTCATGCTGTGGCACCGCGGCCTGGCCGTGCCGGCAGCCCGTAATCTGAACGATGCCCAGGTGAAGCGCGGCAAGACGCTGTTCACCCAGATGGGCTGTGCCCAGTGTCACCGGCCGTCGTGGAAGACGGGAGCCGACGACATGTGGGTGGATGCCAGCACCAAGGCCTACGCTCAGAGCATCGGCAAAGACCCCGCCACCATGCTGCCGAAGTATCCCTATCAGGTCATCTGGCCTTATACCGACATGGTGCAGCACCGCCTGTTCATGGAGAACGACATCCGCACCGGCTGGTGCCGGACCACCCCGCTGTGGGGTCGCGGACTGAGCCGCCGCCTGACGGGTGCCGACGACAGGTTGCACGACTGCCGTGCCCGCAACGTCATCGAGGCCATCATGTGGCACGCCTACTCCAGGCAGTCCGACGGCTACCGTGCCGCCGCCCAGTTCTATCAGTTGCCCAAGGCCGACCGCGAGGCGGTAGTGAAATTCATTGAGTCCATCTAAGACATTGAACATTGAACTTTGAACATTGATGCTGAAGAAAACAGTCATAGCATTATATATCGTGGTGGTTGTCGTCATGGCAGCCGCCACGATTGTTGAGAAATACGAGGGGACGCCCTACGTTTCAGAGCACATCTATGGCTCGTGGTGGTTCTCGGTATTATGGGCGCTGCTGACGGCTACAGCTGTTTTCTATTTCATCAGCCGACGGGTCAGGCGCCCTTCCGTTGTCGCCCTGCATCTGTCGTTTGTCAT
>AUXO012504222.1_pt1 | contig 15541 bp, 14 predicted proteins | sample 768731 | NCBI WGS metagenome assembly AUXO01 (sample SAMN02715735, study PRJNA202380) | gut metagenome | biome: sheep rumen | host: Ovis aries | place: New Zealand: Palmerston North
AAAGCGCTTAAAGAAAAAGGGGCTAAGATAAATATCGGACAGGTTAAGGAGAATATAAACTCCGATATAGATCTTATAGTTTATACAGCAGCCATAAGGGAAGATAATGAAGAGTTTATCGCTGCAAAGAATGCCGGGATACCGATGCTCACAAGAGCGGAACTGCTGGGACAGATCATGGATTTCTATAAGTACAGCATAGCAGTTGCCGGAACGCACGGCAAGACAACGACAACTGCTCTTATTTCACATATATTCCTTGAAGGGGAAAAGGATCCTACTATATCTATAGGCGGAATACTTGATGTGATAGGCGGCAATATCCGTGTAGGAAAGTCACCTTACTTTATTACAGAGGCTTGTGAGTATACAAACAGTTACCATGCATTTAATCCATTTATAAGTATCATTCTTAATGTAGATAACGATCATCTGGATTTCTTTAAGAATATTGACAATATAGTTGAATCCTTCCATGTATTTGCAACGAAGCTTCGTCCGGGTGGAACACTTATTATTAACGGTGATATGGAATACTTTGGAAGAGTAGTGAAAGGACTTGATTGCGATATTATCTCCTTCGGTTTTGGGGAGAACTGTAAGTACAGGGCTGTGGATGTTAAGCTGGATGGTTCAGGTCATCCTTCATATAAGCTTTATAAAGACGGACAGTTTATTACAGATGTGACACTTTCTGTTACCGGAGTTCATAATGCCATGAATTCTCTTGCAGCCATAGCAGCGGCAGATGTTCTTGGTATAGATATGGAAGTAACAAAGGAAGGACTCAGAAAGTGCAGCAGTGCAAAGAGACGTTTTGAATACAAAGGAACTCTTTCAAACAACAGAACAGTTATAGATGATTATGCACATCATCCTACAGAGATAGCCGCAACTCTCAGGGTTGCAAAAGAAGTTGCAAAGGGAGAAGTATGGTGTGCTTTCCAGCCGCATACTTATTCAAGAACAAAGGCGCTTCTTCCTGATTTTGCCGAGGCACTTTCCTTATCAGATCATGTGCTCCTTGCAGATATATATGCGGCACGAGAGAAGGATGATGGAAGTGTTTCATCAAGGGATCTTGAAGGAAAACTCCGTGAAAAAGGAGTGGATGCAGTCTATCTTGGAGATTTTTCAGAGATAGAAAAATATTTTTTAAAAAATTCCAAAGAAAATGACATGTTAATAACTATGGGTGCAGGAAACATTGTAAACCTTGGAGAAAATCTACTTAAAGGATAGTTATCAACATAATCAACACCGCCAAAAACATGAGGCGGTGTTTTTTTATCAACAGGCAGTTTGTTGACTGACAACTTGTAAGCCCTTATAAGTACGTGGATTATGAATATGCAACTTTAATTAATGCAAAGTTATCAACATTTTCAACAATTTTATGTTGACCGAAAGTAACAGTCCGCCTCATTTGCATTATTTTTTTACTGTGATATAATCAAATTCCGCAACAAAGATATATAGGGGTTTAGCAATGGAAACACTTAATATTTCAACTGAAACGAAGGAGACTTTTTCGAGTATTTCCAACGTTTTTATCGATGAATACATGACCGAAGCAAATGGGGATTTTGTAAAGATTTACATCTATCTTGTAAGACTGTTTCATGGTGGATGTGGCTTCCTCATATCAGATATAGCAGATCATTTCAATATGACCGAGAATGATGTTATACGAGCAGTTAAGTACTGGGTAAGACTTGATGTTCTTGGATTCACTTATAATAGTTCTGATAAGATTTCCGGTATAGTATTGAAAGAACTTAAGGCAACTCCGGTTAAGAAGAGAAAACATGACAATATAGATATAACAGCAGTGATGAGAATTCCTGCAGATGATACAGAGGATGTTAAACCTGAGGATACTGCACAGCAGGATAAAACAGTTTCTCGTGCAGAACCTGAAAAGAAAGTAGCTCCTGAAGTAAGAGAAGTTCCGAAAAAGAGTCAGATGACTGCAAAGAGGCTTGAGAGTGCATCATATGATGAAAATCTCCAGGAGATACTCAGTCAGGCTGAAGCTTACTTTGACAGAGAACTTGCTCAAAGAGATATCAATTCATTTATATATATTCAGGACAATCTTGGCTTCTCTTTTGAACTTATGGAATATCTTCTTGAATACTGTGCTACGCAGAAAAAGCTTTCGGGAGCTGCTGTTGAGAAAGAGGCAATCGAATGGTATAAGAGGGGATATGAGACAAGGGAACAGGCTAAAGAGGATATAGGTCAGTTCAGAGAATTATACAGAAGTATTCTTACCAACCTTGGAATCGCAAACAGGGTATCTCCGACGCCTTCTGAATTAAAGTATATAACAAAATGGATAAATGATGACCTTTTCACAGATGAAGTTATCATTGAAGCATGTAAAAGAGCTAATCTTTCCAAACCGAATTCGGCTTCATTTCCGTATGTGAATGGTATTCTTGATAAGTGGAAGAAGTTCGGCGTTCATACGGTCGGTGATATAGTTAAGGCAGATAACTCAAGATACTATGAAAAGTCAAGAAGTAAAGAAATCGCCGAGGAAAACGACGAATTTATGAGAATGGCAAAGAAGCTTATGAACTAGAGGACGTGGGTGTGAATCTTAAGAGTATAAATATGGATCTTATTCTCGGGGAGTACAGTAAAAGACGCCTTGAGAATATGAGAATTCATGAACAAAGAAAAGATGAAGTATATACTGCTGTTCCTGAGATAGAGGAAATTGACGGTGAGATCAGAAAGATTTCGCTTGACGCGGCACGAAGATCTGTCATGGGAGAAGTTTCTGATGCCGGGAAGACAGAAGTGGCAGCAAAAAGAAGCAATCTCATTCAAAAGAAGCAGAGTCTTCTTAAGGATTCCGGCTATCCCGCTGACTATCTGGATCCGGTTTATTCATGTAAGATATGTAACGATACGGGATATAAAGACGGAAAGATGTGCAGATGTCTTTCAGATATGGTTGTAAAAAGCCTATATGAAAGATCCAATCTAATTAATATTTTATCTGTTGAAAATTTCGACAATTTCTCGAGTGAGTACTTTTCCAAGGAGATTCCTTCCGGTGAAAAGGTGTCACCGTATGATAACATCAGAAGGATAAAGGCTGCAGCTCTTGAATTTGTTGATAATTTTGATAAAAAACCGAAGGGGCTTCTTTTTTCGGGAAGTGTCGGGACAGGTAAGACTTACCTGAGTAACTGTATAGCAAAGGCACTTCTTGATAAGGGGTATTCTGTTTTTTATGTAACAGCCATTGAGCTGTTTGAAATCTGTTCCAACTATATAAGAAACAGGTCAGGGGAAAATGTATCAAGGTTCTATAATCTTGTTTTCGACTCGGAACTTCTTATAATAGATGATCTGGGAACAGAAACTATAAATTCATTTGTTCAGAGTAACTTTTTTGAAATCATTAATCAGAGGATGTTAAGAAATCGTTCGACTGTCATTTCAACAAACAGTGATCTTGCAGAGTTAAAGGACAGATACACTGATAGAACGATTTCCCGAATAATGGGTAATTATAAATTGTTCCGTTTTTACGGTTCAAATATAAGATTTAGTAAGATTAATCACTAACAGTGGAGGTTTTAAAAATGCCAGACTCAAGTAAACTTATCACAATACCTGCAGGTCGTCTCGGGATAATACCGATGAAAAGCTGCGAGGAACTTGGCAAAAAGGTAGATAACTACCTTGTCAAATGGCGCAGTGAAAGGGATGAACTTGCCCAGGCAGGCGAGTTTATGCTTCAGGGTTACGAGAAGGACTCATATATTATTGAGTCAGAATGTCCTCGTTTTGCTTCTGGAGAAGCAAAGGGAACCATCGCTGAATCGGTTAGAGGCGATGACATCTATATCCTTGTGGATGTAGGAAACTACAGTATTGAATATAATCTCGGTGGACGCATGGTTCCGATGTCACCTGATGATCATTATCAGGACATCAAACGTGTTATTGCTGCTATTGGAGGAAAGGCTAATCGTATCAATGTAATCATGCCGTTTCTTTATGAGTCAAGACAGCATAAGCGTAACAGTCGTGAGTCACTTGACTGTGCCATGATGCTTCAGGAACTCGTATCACTTGGCGTTAATAACATAATTACATTTGACGCCCATGACCCAAGAGTGCAGAATGCCATACCGCTCAGCGGATTTGAGTCTGTTATGCCTTCATATCAGTTTATTAAAAGGCTTCTTATCTCTACCAAGGATCTTGAACTTGATTCTGAACATCTTATGGTCATAAGTCCGGATGAAGGTGCAATGCATAGAGCAATCTATCTTGCGAATCATTTTGGTGTTGATGTCGGAATGTTCTATAAACGTCGTGATTATACACGCATAGTGAACGGAAAGAATCCTATAGTTGCTCATGAATTCCTTGGTGACTCTGTTGAAGGTAAGGATGTTATCATAATGGATGATATGATAGCTTCGGGCGAGAGCATGATAGATGTGGCTAAAGAGCTTAAGAAGAGAAAGGCTAAGAGAGTATTCTGCCTTGCAACTTTTGGACTCTTTACGGCAGGTCTTGAGATATTCGACAGAGCATATGATGAGGGAATCATTACAAAGGTTATTACAACTAACCTTACATACCAGAAGCCGGCGCTCTTTGACAGGACATGGTATGATTCAGCTGATATGAGTAAATATATCGCCATAATAATCGATCATCTTAATCATGATGCATCTATAAGCGATCTGCTTGATCCTTCTGAGAGGATTCAGGCAAGAATCAGTGAGTATAGAGAAACTCATTCGATAAGCCCTAATTATAAGGTGCCGGATATAAGGTAAGGGAGTTAGTGGTTTATCTAGTGAATAGTGACGATTACTCACTGATATGGATACCCATTGAAACACGCCTCTCGGCTCCCTTCGAACACGTAGCGGATACTAAATTCGCAGATATGAATATCTGCTCATTAAGTACCGACGGTTCTCAGAGGGTTTCATGGGTATCATATCTGTGAGTAATCTGGCATAGTATAGTGGAAAATATATAATAAAGGTAGAGTGTAAATATGAACTATAATGGAAATGACAGAATTAATATAATGGAACATCCTCTTATAAAGCATAAGATTTCGCTTCTCAGAGATGAGAATACGGGTACAACTGAATTCAGAAATCTTATTGAAGAGATTGCGATGCTTGAGGCTTATGAGGCATTCAGAGATCTGCCTCTTAAAGAGGAGAAGATTAAGACTCCGATTGAAGAAACCATGGCTCCTTTTATAGACGGTAAGAAGATGGCGATTGTGCCAATACTCAGGGCAGGTCTTGGAATGGTGAACGGTATTCATGCGCTTGTTCCTTCGGCTAAGGTTGGACATATAGGTCTTTACAGAGATCCGGATACTCATGAGCCACATGAATATTACTGCAAGTTACCTGATCCTATTGATCAAAGACTTATTGTTGTTCTTGATCCTATGCTTGCAACCGGCGGTTCTGCCGTTGAGGCTGTTAACTTCATTAAACAGCATGGCGGCAAGCAAATTAAGTTTATGTGTATAATTGCTGCACCTGAAGGACTTACAAAGCTTGCTGAAGCTCATCCTGATATTGATATTTATGTTGGAAATCTTGACAGATGTCTTAATGAAAATGCATATATCATGCCGGGGCTTGGCGATGCGGGAGACAGGATATTCGGAACTAAATAAAAACTAAGAGCCATTTCATTAACATAGTAAAATTTTGAAATGTGATATTTAGTTTTTTACAAATAAAAAGCTGCCATAACAGTCGTTGACTAATAATTGTCACTGACTGTTATGGCAGTATTTTTAATGGTTTTATATATTACATATTCTGTGCGGCTATCACAAGTATAATTCCAATCAGGAATGAAACTGTTGCACATACAATTCCTACTATGCAAAGTGTCTTAGCTGATTTAGCTTTATCCTCAAGATATGCAGGTGCGTTTCCTGCCTTTGAAAGACCGATTCCACCGCAGATCCATCCAACAAGTGGGCTGCAAAGAAGTCCTACAACTATAGCGACAATACCGAGTGTTTTTGCAGTGCTGATAGCTTTTTCTGCAGGATCAACTCCCTGAACTCCGTTACCGTAAGGACCTTGCTGATATCCACCCTGCATAGGCTGGTTGTAACCGCCCTGAGGCTGACCGTAAGGTGCCTGTGGCTGACCATAATTGTTCTGAGGTGCAGCTCCATAAGGCTGCTGGTTGTTACCGTATCCAGGTGCCTGAATCATCATTCCACAGCTGGGACATACATTTAAACCATCCATAACTTCGCTTCCACAATTTTGACAGATCATAATTAACCTCCCTGAAATTCTTTTAAGCAACAAAAAAGTGTTGCTTTTTTTGATTTGAAAAGTAAATATTTAATGAGTCATTTTGACCCAACCGAGAAAATTATAATATGCAAATAATCATAGAAGTATTGTCACAAAGATGACTATACAGCCCGGCAGATATATAAGAATAGAGATTTGTTATCTAGAGACGCTGATCGGTGCTGCTTGGTCTGTATTCGGCTATATCATACAGGTTACAGTTTAGGATAATGCAAAGGTCATTTAGTGTAGTGGTATTTAGAGGTTTATCTTTACGAAGTTTATCAATAGTAGCACTGGAGATATGGTGCTTGGTAATAAGTGTGTATGTTGTTTCCTTTGATTTCTTAAGTGTTTCCCAGAACGGAGCATAACATATCATATATTCATCCTCATTTCACATGTGATAAATACAATATAGGTTATGATTACGAAAATGACTATAGTTAAGAAAAAGACCATCAAAAAACTAATGCACTATTCACCTTTTAATGCTAAAATGTGAATAGTGTTTTTGTTTAATTATAGCGTTATTATTGATGTACATACGCATGATATGTCCTTTAATGGTTTGGAGAAATTATATGAATATTAAAGATGAGTTAACTTTATATATTGAACTGCTAAAAAAAATATATGGTAATCATATGAAAAAGGTTATATTATTCGGATCCTATGCGCGGGGGGATGCCAGAAAAGACTCTGATATTGATATCATGATTCTGCTTGATATATCCGATGTTGAAATAAAGTCATACAGGCATCAACTATCTGATGTTACTTATGATTATAATATGGAAAAGAATTTGGATATAATGCCGATTGCGAAAAGTGAAACATTTTTTAATAAGTGGCAGGAAAACTATCCGTTTTACAGTAATATAAATAAAGAAGGGATAACTTTATATGCAGCATAGCGAGGAAATCGGAACTAGATATGATTTGGCAAAATATAGAATTGATAAAGCTAAAAACGATTTGAATTCTGCAAAGATATTGTTTGATGCCAAAGATTATAAAGGGGCTAATAATAGAGCATATTATGCTATTTTTCATGCTGTTGAATCAATCCATGCTTTAGATGGAAATGCATATAGAAGTCACAGAGAGACAATATCAAATTTTAATAAATTATATGTTAAGACGAATGTTTTTCCCAGAGAAATAGGAAGAAAAATAGCTGGTGCAGAGGAAATAAGACATGCAAGTGATTATGATGACTTTTATATAGCAACAAAAGAAGAGGCGGAAGAGCAGATAAGTGTAGCTGGTGAGATTATTAATTTGATTGAAGTGTACTGTATTAACCGCATGGATTCAAATGAGTAGTACGGGAGGTTTATTAGGATGAAATGTCTTTTTTGCGGAAGTGAGATACCTGCAGGATATGGGTTTTGCAGTGTCTGTGGAAATGCTGTAAATGGAAATGGATATAGTGGCGGTGCCAAACCTGTAAATTATTCGGGAAGCTACAATATGCCTCAGCAGGGCGGCTACCCGAACGGACAGCCAAGTGTAAATCCCGGCGCGCAGCAGGGCGGCTATCAGGGAAGTTATCAGCAGAATATGAATTATCCTGCAAATGCATATCCTCAGAATGGATATAATCAGGGTGTAACTTATAATACAAGCGTTCCCGAGCCCGGAAGAGGAACTGCCATAGCCAGCCTCGTTCTTGGTATTATATCTCTCGTATGTATTTTCTTCGGGACTTATGCTTTTCTTGGATCTATTTGTGGTATCGTAGGTCTTATACTTTCTATAGTTTCCAAGAATCAGGGCTTTAAAGGCGGAATCAGAACAGCCGGTTTTGTACTCAATCTTATAGGTGTTATAATCACCGTACTTGTTACTATCGCATGTGTGGCATGTTTTGCGGCACTTATGGAAGCTGGCGGAGAGTATTTGGATTTTTAATGAGGATTTATGTTCCCGGTTATAAAGTTATTTGGTAAAAATTTTAGTTCATATAGCGTCGTCACGCTTTTTGGTTTTCTTTTAGGTGTCGGAATACTTTTCGTACTGGTAAGAAAGAATAAAAAAAGCTTTGATGACGCTATATATGTTTATGTGATAGGTATACTCGGAGCTCTGCTTGGCGCAAAAATACTTTACATTCTGACGGTGTTTCCGGAATTTATAAAGGATTTACCGCTTCTTTTTAGTGATAAAGACATTTTTCTCTATAAGTATATTTTCAGCGGACTCGTATTCTATGGCGGTATGATTGGGTGTATAATTTTCACTTTTATCGCTTATAGATTTTTTCACATTAAACATAGTGACTACAGTTTTATGCTTCTTCCGTGTTATCTTCTTTTTGCTGCTGCCGGGCGGATCGGGTGCATGATGGTCGGGTGCTGCTATGGAAAAGAGATTCATAATGGCATAGGTATTACTTTTCATAATTCACTTTATGCACCAAAGGATGTGAAGCTTTTTCCGACCCAGCCTTTAGAAGCTTTGTTTGATATAATGCTATTTATATTTTTCATGATTTACGGGAACCGGCAAAGGGACAGTAAAAGACTCGTTAAAATATATCTTTTATTGTATGCGGCATTTCGATTTATACTTGAATTATTCCGTGGCGATGCGGAAAGGGGATTTTTCGGGGCTCTTTCTGTTTCACAGTGGATAAGTATTGTGATTCTGGCTGCCCTGTCTTTTGACTGGCTGAAGGGAAGAGTACATAAAATAGTTGAATTATCTGTAAAAAAATAATGCGTAATAAAGCATTTGATGTTAAAATTATTTAGTGCAGAAAATGTATATTATATTTGCAAATTGGTGTATTTATGTATGAGACTCACCTGACTTATCAGGATAAGAATAAAATAAAATGGAACAGATTGTTTAAGATTCTGATCATTTTTCTTTGGGGCATTTTCCTTGTTACGACTCTTATGGATTTAGATATAGTATATGATGCTGTATCCATAATCTTTTCTTTTATGTGTCTGATTCTGTATATCAAATCCCAGGATATAATCGGTAAATACTGGAAAGTAGCAAGATGGTTTGCTATAGGTACATTTATATGGTTTATTGCGGACATATTATGGTTTCTGGCAGGACATGTCTTTGTGGATAACAGTGTACTTGCTTTTATTTCCGACAATCTTTATCTTCTTCCGGATTACATGTTTCTTGTAGGAGTGGTTTTTTATGCGCGTGACAGGTTTGATAAGATAAGCCTGCAGATGCTGCTTATTGATGCATTTGTCATCGCAATCATTTCATTTATCATATTACAAAGATTCTTCAGTGCAGAATATGGTTATGATTTTGAGATAGCAGCTCAGTCAATTGTCACGATGCTTTACTCGTTTGCAACACTTTTCTTGCTGATTTTTATAATTGCACTTAATCTGATAACGAGAGCTAAAAAACATGCAACGGCGTTCTATATTATAACTTTGATGCTGCTTCTTTTTGATGCTCTGGAGATTAGATATACTTTTTATATGTTTATGGGAAAAGATCCGGAAAATGTATTGCTGGATATAGTTTTCCTGTTATGTATCGGAATGATCGCCATAGGTTTTTCCGATATCAGGTTAAGGGATCTGGATTTTTCCGGAATAGATGATGAGGAAGGTAAGATAAGCAAATTTATATCTGCTCATTTTGGTAAAATGTATTGGATAAATTCGATTATCCTGACACTTGTGGCAGTAGGTTTATATTTGATACATTTATTTGACGGAACTGCTTTTTATTATATGATTACTATTACACTTGCTTATGTTGTTATGTGTAAGACCGTTCAGGCAAATATTCTGTCGGAAAAGCTGATTGAGAGTCAGAAGAGTGAAAATCAAAGACTTGAAAGAATGGTCGAAGAAAAGACAAAAGAGCTAACCCAGATGAATGCTCATCTTGAGTATATTTCCAATATAGATGTTTTGACGGGACTCTATAACAGAAGATACGGTGTTGATTATCTTGCAAAGCTGATCGGGGATTCGGATGCATATCCTGTTACGCTTTTTTCACTGGACCTTAATCATTTTAAACCGATAAATGATAACTATGGTCATGATATTGGAGATGTTGTCTTAAAGGAAGTTGGAAACAGACTCAATAATCTCGGTCAGGACAGATGTACCGCAGTCAGGATAGGTGGAGATGAGTTTTTGCTTATCTTCCGTAATTCAAATAAGACAGCTATAGAGAATATGGCAAAGCTTATTTGCGATAGAATGGATGTACCCATTGAAACTACTGTTGAGGGAAGTGACGGGGAAGGTGAAAGGCATGAACTGCATGTTTCGGCGTGTATAGGAATTGCAACATTTCCAAATGATGCCACAGATATAGAAACTCTTTATAAAATGGCGGATGAGGCTCTTTATTCAATTAAACATAAATATGAAAACAGCTCATATATGAAATATGAAACACTTTTAGTGGATGCTAATTCTTGACATTATTCTTGATGGTAGTAAAATATATAAAGGTGTGTTGCAGTTTTGTGCTTCATGTCTAAACGTTTTTTCAGAATGGAGATGTTGCTATGGAAAAGAAAAATATCGATTGGAGTAATCTTGGATTCGCTTATCTTGAAACTGATAAAAGCTATGTTTCAATGTATAAGAACGGAGCATGGGATGAAGGAACGCTTACATCTGATCATAATATTACGATCAATGAATGTGCATGTGTTCTTCAGTATGCGCAGACCTGTTTTGAAGGTCTTAAGGCGTATACAACAGAGGACGGAAGAGTGGTTACTTTCAGACCTAACCTTAATGCTGAACGTATGGAGAATACGGCAAAGAGACTTGAAATGCCTGTTTTCCCTGTAGATAGATTTGTAGATGCTGTAGTTGAGACAGTAAAAGCAAATGCAGCATGGGTTCCGCCATATGGTTCCGGAGCGACACTTTATATAAGACCTTATATGTTTGGTTCAAATGCTGTTATAGGTGTTAAACCTGCAGAAGAATATATGTTCAGAATTCTCACAACACCTGTTGGCCCTTATTTTAAGGGCGGTGCAAAGCCTATAACAATCAGAGTCAGTGACTTCGACAGGGCAGCACCTCACGGAACCGGTCATATTAAAGCAGGTCTTAACTATGCGATGAGTCTTCATGCTATAGTTGATGCTCATGCAAAGGGATTTGATGAAAACATGTATCTTGATCCGGGTTCAAGAACAAAGGTTGAAGAAACCGGTGGAGCTAACATGATCTTTATCAAGGGTAATAAATTCATTACTCCTAAGTCGAACAGTATACTTCCTTCGGTAACAAGAAGATCTCTTGAAGTGGTTGCAAAGGATTATCTTGGTATGGAAGTAGAAGAAAGAGAAGTCTTCTTTGAAGAAGTTCCTTCATTTGATGAGTGTGGACTCTGCGGCACTGCAGCAGTCATTTCACCGGTTGGTAAGATCAACGACCATGGTAAAGAGATATGTTTCCCTAGCGGCATGGAAGATATGGGACCTGTTACCAAGAAGCTTTATGATACACTTACAGGAATTCAGATGGGTAGAATTGAAGCTCCTGAAGGATGGATAAAAGAAATCATGTAATTAATTTAAGCCGCACGACCAGACTCCGTGCGGCTTTTTATAGGTACCCGAAGAATACCTATACCTTATCGGAGGACGGATGAAATTATTCAAATCAAAAACTCTATACCAGACTATAGTACTTGTGATCATAGGAGTTTTTATTAATCGTATGATAGCTGATACCGCTTCTATCGCGGGAGTTCCTCTTTATCTTGACAGCATCGGTACGATGTTTGTTTCTGTTGTCGGTGGACTTTGTCCGGGGATGCTTGTTGGCTTTATAACCAATATGATAGGAGGACTTTCGGATTCCTCAACCTTTTACTATGGAACCATAAATGTACTTATAGCTGCTATAGCAGGCTATGCGGCAAATAAAGGTTATTTTGAAAAAATAACTAAAGTGCTGTGCCTTATTCCGTTTTATCTTATACTTAGTATCCCGTGTTCAGTGCTTGGATATGTCCTGTTCGATATGAATATTGCTGACAATGTTGCCGCACCCATTGCAACATCCATACATAATGCGGGTTTTCCGATTCTTCTGTCACAGATTCTTGCAGATTTCTGCATAGAATTACCTGATAAGCTTATTTCACTGGTGGTGGCATTTTTACTGGTCAAGCTTGTTCCTGAAAGCGTTATTAAAAAGTTCGATATGGTGGCAGGACGGGACTATCTTTATTATGACAGAATGAGCAATAACGATAAACGTAAATCGCTTAGAACAAGAGTTACGATAATTCTGTTTATGTCCGGGCTTGCTATATGTGTTCTTGCGTTCCTGGTATCTTACAAGACGACCTTTGAAACGATGACTGTCGGAAAGACTCTTACCGAAGCGGAACTAGGGTCGATCAGAAGAGATGTGATACTGTTCTGTATAAAGCTTTTTTCTACGATGTTCGGGCTTCTTTTATGCATCGTTTCATTTACAATGATATTAGCAAACAGAACACTTGTCAGTCCGCTTTATAAGATGACAAAAGAGATGAGCCGCTTTGCATACGATGACAGTGACGGAAGAGATGAGTCGGTTGCGAATCTTAAAGCGCTCAATATTACTACTGAAAATGAAATTGAAGAACTTTATCTTGCTATGTGCAAGACGGTTTCGGAAATTGATGAATATATAGATACGACAAATGAACAGTCTGAAACTATACAAAAACTTCAGGTGAGCATTATAACTACACTTGCGGATGTTGTTGAAAGCAGGGATATTACGACCGGACATCATGTAAAGAGAACTGCTGAATATTCAGCTCTTCTGGCAAAAAAACTTAAAGATACAGGTAAATATACAGATATTATTGATGATGATTACATCAGAAGGATATATATAGCGGCTCCGCTTCATGATATAGGTAAGATTAAGATATCCGATACCATACTTAATAAGCCGGGGCGCTTAAATGATGAGGAATATGAAGTGATCAAGACTCATACAACCATGGGACGCGACATGCTTCTTAATGCATCAATCAATATTGTGAATACTGAGTATTTTCAGATGGCTATAGATATAGCTACATACCATCATGAGTGGTGGGATGGAAGCGAGAAGGGATATCCTGAAAGAATATCCGGGGAAGCTATTCCTCTTTCGGCAAGGATAATGGCTGTTGCGGATGTGCTTGATGCGCTTCTTTCAAAAAGACCATATAAGGATGGATACCCGATAGAAAAGGCAATGAGTATTATTAATGAAGAAAAGGGAACACATTTTGACCCTGTCATCATAGATGCATTGAATGATTCTGTTGAAGAGATAGAAAAGATTAAGAATATGTATCCGGATTAAAACCGCTACTTAATATACATCTTTTTATATGAGAGGATTATTTATATATGAAAATAAAAAGATTAACGGCTGCATTACTTATATTTGTGATGTTGCTTTCGCTTTCAGGCTGTGGGAAGTCAAAGGAATTTAGAAGTGATGAACTTACCATCACGCTTACCGATGACTTTGTGAAAAAGAATAATGAAGAGGCTGCTTTCTATTATGAAGGACCGGATGTTGCGGTTCTCGGAACTAAGACTTCATCAGCCGATCTGGAAATGACTGGCGATGAGGAGACGGATTCCCTTATTGACTATGTACATGTATTTATGGAAGCAAATGGAATAGACCAGTCTACCGAGATAGTGGAAAAGAAGAATTACTATTATATAGAAACAAGTGAAAAACTCGGCGGTACTGAATATGCTTATCTTATAAGTTTCTATGAGAATGGCGAGGATTACTGGGTTGTAAGATTCGCTTGTTATAAAGAAGCGTACGGTTCATTTAAAAAGTATATTAAGAAATGGGCGAAGTCAGTTTCATTTGACGGGGAAGATTAAACTATGAATCAGGACGAAAGAAGAAAAAATCTTTTCATACTTACGGAGCTCGTTAAAAAAGGAATCAGATTAAAATACAGACGTTCATATCTTGGTATATTATGGTCGCTTTTTGAACCGCTTCTTACTATGATAGTACTTACGATTGTATTCGGTACACTGCTCGGTTATAAAGAGAAAACATTTCCTGTATATATACTTTCGGGAAGACTGCTTTACAGCTTTTTTTCTCAGTCTACAACGGCAGCGCTTAAGTCAATAAGAGCAAATTCAGCGATGATAAAGAAGGTATATGTGCCGAAGATTCTTTATCCGCTTTCAGGGATACTTTTTAACTTTGTTATATTCCTTATATCGCTGGTTGTTCTTGCGGCCGTCTCAATAGTATTGGGAGTATATCCGACGGCGTATATTTTCATGGCGGTAATCCCGCTTATGACACTCCTTCTTCTGTCACTGGGAGTCGGGATATTCCTGTCAACGATAGGCGTTTTCTTCAGGGATATGGAATACCTCTGGAATGTAGCGCTGATGCTGATAATGTATACTTGTGCGATATTCTATAAGACAGAGAGACTTATGGGTTCAAAATGGGCTTTCGTTTTAAAACTCAATCCGCTCTACTGCGTGATAGATAATTTCAGGAGTGCACTTTTCGGTGAGATGATGAATATTAAATTCATGGCATATGCGCTTTGCTTCTCCCTTGCGTTTACACTATTCGGAGTGTTTGTTTTTAAGAAAAATGAAGATAAGTTTATACTTAATATATAAAGGACTGTGTGATGGCAGATACTGTTTTAACTGTAGAAAATGCAGGTATGAAGTTTAATCTCAGTAAAGAGAAGAACGACAGCCTGAAAGAGTATTTTATAAAACTGATGCAGCATAAACTGAAGTATGATGAGTTTTGGGCTCTTAAAGATGTGAGTTTTTCCCTTGAGAAGGGAGACAGACTTGGAATACTTGGCCTTAACGGTTCGGGCAAATCCACGCTGCTTAAGGTTATTGCCGGAGTTTATAAGCCGACTGTCGGAAGCGTCAGTAGAAAGGGAGTTATAGCACCACTTATCGAACTCGGTGCCGGCTTTGATCCGCAATATACCGGAAGAGAGAACATTTATCTATATGGCGCGGTTCTCGGATTCAGCCATAAGTTTTTAGATGAAAAGATTGAAGAGATTATCGATTTTGCAGAGCTTTCTGATTTTATAGATGTTCCTGTTAAGAACTATTCATCCGGTATGAAGGCAAGACTTGGCTTTTCCATAGCAACAGTCGTTGAACCGGACATTTTAATCCTTGATGAAATTCTTTCTGTCGGTGATGCAAAGTT
>AUXO011160025.1_pt1 | contig 15539 bp, 17 predicted proteins | sample 768731 | NCBI WGS metagenome assembly AUXO01 (sample SAMN02715735, study PRJNA202380) | gut metagenome | biome: sheep rumen | host: Ovis aries | place: New Zealand: Palmerston North
AAAGGGGAATTGGTCGTTAAGCTGGATCTTCAGTGATCATGCGGTAGGCAAATACAGGCAGCAGTTCATGGAGGCAAGCGGAAAGTCAGGCATGAACTACTACATCGACCTGTGGCTGGATGAGCATGGTATGGACAGGAATATGCTTACGAGCATGCTGGTTCCTCCCAGTAACTCAATGAAGAAATATGTGAATCCTGTTCATGAGGAAGATATTAAGGGCAGGTTCTTCAACAAGGAAGTGGGATTCATGCTATGTCAGTCATCATCTACAGGCTGGAATCCCAGGTCAAAGTTCTGCCCACAATGTAAGTTCGGCGACAAATGCAAGGAATCAACCCAGCATAGGTACCCTGAGATAATGAGATTAAGAATGCAGCAATCACAACAATAACAAAATAACAGATTATGGACAAAGAAAAAGAAAATGTACTCACTGAAGAATTTCTCATGGAGTTGTATAACTGTGCTATAACCGACAACCATATCTGTGCGGTTGTCACCCAGCACATGAGGGATGAGTTTTTGCCGGATTCAACGTTCAAGCTGGTAAACAGCTCACTTAAAAAGTTTTTCATAGAAAATAAGATTGCACCCAAATATGGTGTGTTCAGGCAGATAATATCCACGTCAAGGGCTGCTTCAGAGTTGCTTGATGAGATACAGGAACTGTCTACCGATGTCGATCCTAACAGCGTATGCAAGCAGCTGGAACGTTACCTTAAACTCGTTCAGTTCAAGCAGATGTATAAGGAGGTAGGTAAGATATTCGATGAAGGTGACGGACTGGAGGCTATCAGTAAGTTCCAGGCCTATGCTACAGAGCTTACCAACTTTTCCCTTGCCCCTGATGATGCTGCAGACATAGCTGAATCATTGGAGAAGAGACTGATGGACAACAGGGAGAGGGCTTCAGGTATTCTTAACAACAAGAAAACCGTCAACTCTTTCTATATCGACTGTCTTGATGCGGTTAATGAAGGACGTAACCTGAGAACACAGCTTACCATGTTCGCTGCATTGCCGGGTATCGGAAAGACACATGTTATTCGTTGGATCGGATATAACGCAGCCTATGTAAGCGGTCTGAATGTTCTTCATATCCAGCTTGAAGGATCTCAGTCTGAGGTAATGGATGCTTATCAGGCTGCATTGCTCAAAACTACGGCCTATTCATTTGAGCAGGGTAAGGTTTCCGATCATGCCTTGGAGATGTTTAAGAAGATCATGGGAGACTATTCAGGCCACCTCATGGTATACACAAAGGATAAGTTCGGTAAAAGGGTTTCTACATCAGATATAAGGCACCAGTGCGATAAGTTCAGGCTTAAATATGGTGTTTATCCTGATGTGCTGCTTGTCGATTCATTGGACTTGTGCGAGGATTCTACAGGTAAGAACTATGCTCCTAAAGATGTCAGGTTCAAACGACTGAATGTAGCTTGGGATTTTAAGGATATGGCTACCGAACTGGATATGTGGGTTGTCGTATCATACCAGGCACAGGTTTCAGGTGAACTGAGAAAGAACTTCCTGAATGATGAGAAGGAGGTGCTGACTGGAGATAACCTTTCAGAGGCAAAGGGATTGGAACGACCACTTACTCATCTTATAACCCTTAACAGGACATATAAGGAGCAGGATGAAGAAACGCTAAGGTTGCACCGTGCTAAATGGAGATTCGGAAAGAATACAAAGGTGACCAACAGGATATGTACCGATTATGACAATGAGAGTTTCTATGACCGTGCCAGGACTTTAAACCTACCGAAAGATGAGTGATATTGTATTGGATGAGATTACGAAGCATGAGATTGCCGAGGACTTGCTAAATTCGCTTGAAAACGCAAAGCTGGATGGTGGCAGGAAGAATATTCTTGTATCTGAATGTCCTTTCTGTGGCCATAAGGGTTTCAAGTATGGAATCTACATAGGCAGGGAAACGAACTATAAGAAGTTTGGCAGCTCTAACTGCTTCCATTGCAACAGGTCTTTCAGAACTTTGGACAGGACACTGGAAGCACTTGGAAGAATGGATCTCATGCCCACAAAGACTGCAGACCTTGATTCAGGACTGGGCGACCAGCTTCATTTGTTTGAGGATGAGATAGATGACGAACTGACTGAGATAAAGATGCCGAAGGGATATAAGAGGACCATGAGAAACAAATATCTCAAATCAAGAGGGTTCAATGCTGACGACTTCGCATACTTCCCATGTGGTACGAACAGAGGGATGGAAAGGAGCTTGAAAGATTATGTCATACTTGAAATCATAGATAATGGAAGGACTGTGGGATATTGTGCCAGGAACACCATGAGCAAGGATGAGATCGATGAGCACAATGCAAGGAGCAGGTTTCAGATCAGGAGATACCTTAATTCCACTGAGAATGATTTCTCAAAGCTTCTGTACAACTATGATTCGGTCATTCAGTATGAAACGAATACGGTCATTCTGGTTGAGGGTTGCTTTGATTGCATTGCACTGAACAGAAAGATGGAGCTGTACGATAACCATAAGGCTGTTCCAGTGGCTACATTCGGCAAGAAAATCAGCGACATTCAGATATATAAGCTTCAGGAGAAAGGTGTCGAGCAGGTAATTATAGGCTATGACAATGACCATCCTGAGACCATATCATTGGTCGCCGATAAGCTGGATAAGTATTTTGACGTATTGATTGCCTGTCTTCCGGAGGATTGTGGGGCAAAGGACTGGGACGAAGCTGATGACAGTGATGTCTATAATGTCTTTGCCAATGACCTGAAGACGGTAAGGGAGTTTAATCTATATAATAAGATTTGATCATGAAGGAGAACGAGGAATTGATGGAATGGCTTGACAGTCATCATATAACCTATGACATGAGGCATGATGTGGTCTATATCCATGATTTTGGAAAGGCATATATCCAGGATAAGTACGATCATATCTTCAAGAAGGATAAGGATGGCAGGGTACTCTTTAATTGTACTGAGAACATTGAGTTGCTGAAGAATGATGATATCTTTTATGTGATCTTCAAGTTCGGCAACAGATGGTTCTATGTCGATATAAGGGACGATCTTGAAACCATCCAGTTCCATATCCTGAGAAATATCGGAAAGAAGCCTAAGTTTGATACTGAGGTGGACTATTATCCTCTCGGAATCCATACAGGCTATGAACTGCTCAATGGTAGCGGATCAGTTTCAGACTGGTGTGAGAAGACTGCTTTCCTCGGGTATAAGGGTATCGGTATATGTGACAGGAATACGATGGCCGCAACTTTGGAGATTCAGAGGACAGCTGAGAAATATGGCCTTAAATATGTGTTCGGCTATTCACTTACGTTCACATTCTATGACGGTGAGAAGATTGGTGTCAAGATATATTGCCAGACTGGTGAAGGCTTCAGGAATCTTCTCAGAATACAGAAATGTATCTGTGTAGACAATGTTGAGACCAAGATGATAGGTTATATCGACTTGCTGAATCATGGAAAGGGAAATGTTCTTGTGTTTGATAAGATGATGGGAAAATGGTTGTCAGACAATAAGGACAGCCTTGGGGATATACTGAATGCTTTCGATAAGGTGTTTTTCCAGGTCGACCTTTCTGAGTATAGTGCTGACAGGATTGATTCAGCATTGCTTAACAGTCAGAAGGCCTTCTTTGACAACTTTGCATTCCAGGACGATACGAATTGGCATTTCTACAACAATATCAGGCCTGTTCTGATAGAGGATGCTTATTATATCGATGAGGACGAATGGAAGAACAAGATCCTGCTCAATAAGGTGGATATCGGTGCAGCACATGAGCAATCCAAGAGACAATTCCTGAAGAACATAGATGAGCTTTGGGATGAGTTTGATGAACTGTTCTCAGACCGTTACGATGAGGGTTTGTTCTATGACATGTGCAATGCTACCGTAGAGATTGCTGAGGGGGCCTGTGCAAGCTATAACCTGTCGACCAATTATATGCCTGAGTACATCATGACACCAGCTGAGAAAAAGAAATATGGGACGAACCACAATATGTTTCTTCAGCTGTTGGAGGAAGGTTTCAAGAGACTGGTTCCTGATGGTGAGGAAGAGGTATATAGGAAAAGACTGGAATATGAGGTGTACATATTGGAAGAGACGGATAGTGTCGACTATATGCTGATTCAATATGATACGGTTAACTGGGCAAGAAGAAATGGAATACTCACAGGGATTGGTCGTGGTAGCGCAGGTGGCTCACTTGTTCTGTACCTGATGGGAATAACGATGATTGATCCGATAAAGTATGGGTTGATCTTTGAGCGATTCCTGATTCCAGAGCGTGCAGGACTGGAGCAAGATGATGTCACGATAATCGCAGACGACATAGAATCAAGTGAGTATGTTGAGATTACCATGAACGATAAAAGATATAAGTTTGACAAGGATGCTCAGTTCAGGGTTAAGAGAAATGGCGAATATATGAATCTTTATGCTGATGAGGTAGAAGCCGGTGATGATCTTATAATCGATAATAGGGATTTGATTTATAACTTAAAATGAGATATTATGCAAGTGCAAAATGTTCAACTAATTAAAAGCACAAAGCCGATAAAAGTCATGGACTGCTTTGTAGGAAGGGGGTACGAGAAGAGAGCGCATGGCTCTCTTCCGTGAAGTCGGACGTTGATATAGACTTTCCGAGTGATCGTAGGCCAGAGATAAAGGAATATCTGGAAAGACGATATAATCATGATAATAAGCAGCGTGTGTTCTCCGCTGGAACTTTTACGACAGTCAAAATAAGAACAGCAATAAAGGATATCTGCCGTGTCCACAAAGTCCCAGTTGGAACGACCAATTATATTACGGCAATCATTGATGATGATTCATCATGGACGGATTTGATGAGATTGTCTGTGAAGGAAAAGAAAGTACGTGATTTCATAGAGAGATATTCTGATGTGTTTGAGGAAATAATGACGATTATGAATCAACCAAGGAGTGCCGGAGTACATGCTTCAGCATTGATTGTGATACCAGATACGATCGGTGGACATGACGTTGAGTGCTTTGATGTCGTACCGATGAGAAAAATGGATAACCTGTTGGTTTCTGAGATTGACGGTTATTCATTGGATGATATGGGAATCTTGAAAAATGACGTATTGGCCATTGCTGAGCTTTCCAGATTGTCTGAGATAATCGGAATCTGCAACAGGGAGTATGGTACGAACTTGAACATTCTCAAAATAATAACAAACCATTTGGATGATCCTATGGTATTTGAGGTGCTGAGAAAGGGACTGACACAGGGTGTGTTTCAGATGTCCGGCGATGGTATTACAAGGTTTATAAAGAGGTTGAAGCCTGATAACATCAATGACCTGATAGCTTCAGTGGCATTGTTCCGTCCGGGCCCACTTGATTCAGGATCTGCTCAGACTTATATTGATTGTAAGAGTGGTCTTATTGAGCCTGAATACCTTTGGGGAACGTATGAGATCACTAAAGATACATTCGGTCAAATTATTTACCAAGAAGAAATTGCTAAAATAGCGCAAAATGTTGGTGGACTAACACTAAGTGATGGTGTGAACTTGGTAAAGGCACTTTCAAAGAAAAAGATCGAAAAGGTACGTAAGTTTAAGGATAAATATTTTGATGGTGCAAAGAAAAATGGTTGTCCAAAAGAAGCTGCTGAAAGAATTTGGGAGGTTGTAGAAGCCGGTGCTCTCTATGCCTTCAATTTATCGCACAGTACAGCCTATGGTCTTACAGCCTATGTCGGAGCATGGTTGAAAGTACATTATCCGATAGCTTTCTATACGGTTCTTCTGAAGTGGGTAGACAAGGAAAAGCTGCCTACGTTGATGAATGAGATGAGGGAGATTGGGGATGCCAAAATTGCACAGCCTGACATAAACATCTCAGGAAACAATTTTGTAACTGATTTCAAGACTAACACTATATACTGGTCACTCAGCCGAATAAGACAACTGGGAGAAAAGGCCGTCGGGTATATAATGAAGGAAAGAAATCTGATGGGGCAATTCCTTAGTTTAGAGGAATTTATAAACCGTATCTTCAAGTATAAGTTAAAGCAATATCAATACTGGGATGATCCTGACAACCCAGATGAGTATGAACGTTGCCCGGTTACTGCCATGTGTGTAAGAAATCTCATCATGTCAGGTGCTTTCGATACACTTGAAGGTGTCAAGTCAATAGGTGAAAGATATGGCCTGTTGGAAAGGGCAGCAGAACAGCTTGGTTTTGAGATCCCTGAGAAGGAGGTTCCTGTTGAACTGAGGGACAAGCACTGGTTCTGGTCTCAGCAACAGATAACGTTGTCAGGTATCGGATCTATTGATTATAAAAGGATATACCTCGGTGCTGAAAAGCCAAACTCAGTCAAGGCATTGCACTATTTTGAGTTGAGGAAACTTACGGACGAGATGCTTGGAGAGAACAGGGTTGCCATTTGCGCCACCATTGCAGAGGTTTCTGAGAAAGCCTATAAGGATAAAAGGACTGGCGAGAATAAGAAATACGGCAAAGTCACCCTGCATCAGAATACCGATTCGGGAACACTTATCCTGTGGAGTGATTCATGGATGGAGGCAAGGGACTATTTCGTGGACAGGAAAGGCCGTATAGTGATAGCAGCTGTCAACACCAAGTACAGTGATTATGATGAAACAAATATTTTACAGTTAAACAAGGGGGCATTCGTAATGAATGTATGACAATGACAGAAAGACAATATATGGAGAAGAGATATTATCTCCTTAACAGAATGAACGTTGCACTTCAGTACCGTTGCACAAGGACTGCAGCAGCAAGGAAGCGTGACATTGAGAGACTGGATAAAGAGTATCAGAACCAAAACAATGATGGGTAATGCATATAGACGACATTGATGAATTTCCCAGTGAGGAAGAGTTGAAGAAAAGGTTCTATCATTGGGACTATATCGTTACGAGGAAAAGGCAGCTGAGGTATTGGCACAGGAAACGTGATACCGATGCAAAGCGTAAGCACAGGAATGAATCATATATCAAGCAGTATAAGGAACTTGTAGGTATATGGGAAGATCCTGATGTGGAGAAGAACCATACGTTATGGCTGAAGAAGCAGATCTACAAGTCAAAGTATAATTGCAAATACATCAGAGGCCGTATCACACCATATAAGATAGTAAGGATATTAAAGGAAGAAGCAGCAAGAAGAGCAATGCTCTATACTTATGAGAATCAAGAAGTTATGGAAAAGAAAAAGATTTTATGCATTGTAGGCCAGAGCGGAGCCGGAAAGACGTTGGTGTCGCTTCATCTCAGATATAAGCTGGGCGCAAACGTAATCTGCTCATTCACTACCAGGCCACCAAGGGAAAACGAGGTGGAGGGCAGGGATCACCATTTCGTAGACATAGCACCACCTGAAGACCAGCTATTGGCATTTACGGTGTTTGGTTACTACAGATACTATGCTCTCAAATCTCAGGTATACGGACCTCTTACCGTATATGTGATCGATGAGGACGGACTGATTGAGCTTATCGAAAAGCATAGTGATGAGTATGAGATCTACTCAGTCTACATGAAGAGAAGGCAGTGCCTGAGACTGAGAAGCGGTGTGACATTGAGCAGGATAAGACGGGATGAGTGCCGTACAAAGCTCGATATGGACTTTTATGACTATGTGATTGAAAATAATTCAACTAAAAAAGAACTATTTAATAATATAGAGAACATATACAATGAACTCTTAAAAAAGTAGAGATATGGCAGCAAAGGAGAAAAGTACGGTAATAACGGCATTCGTTTTTGATTTTGAGACTGGCGGTCTCGATCCTCAGAAATGCGCAGCCACACAGCTGTCAGTCCATGCCGTAAGATTAGACACATTCGAGGTGATGGAGACATATAATATGTATTTCTCACCATACAATTACAAATCACTGGAGAAACCGGCAAAGAAAGTCCTGAGAAGCAAATACGATACGGAGGAGGAAAAGCCGATGCTATATGAAAGCAGGGCATTGGAGATCTCAGGTGTGACGATGGAGATGCTTAACAACCTCGGAACCAGCCTATATGATGCATGTAATGAACTGATAGAGTTTTTCAAGCGCAACACATTCAACGTGTCAAAGGGCAACAAGCCCATATTGGTCGGACAGAATGTTCTCTTTGACATAGGTTTCCTCACTCAGATCCTCCTTTATACCGATCTGTGGGGAGAGTTTACTAAGATTGTACGTGGAGTTAAGGACTACTGGGGTAACTTCCAGCCTTACTATGCAGATACTATATGCCTTTCTCAGCTTGCAATGTCACACGACAAGAGCGTGAACAGCTGGAAGCTCGAACTTGAAGCTGAGAAACTTGGAATAGAATTGGATGATGCCCATGACGCTGATGCGGACGTGGTTGCTACTCGTGAAATACTGAGGACGCTGACTGCCAGGATGAGATTGGAAGGTACGGATCAGGGTTCCTCAATACCCTCTATGGTTGACAATAAGAAAGAAAAGACAAGGGAACACTTTAAGATTTAGGCTAATGTTTTACTTTTTCGAGAGTTTTGGTTGCATATTGTGTGCGCTTTCATTGGTAATGCTAATTTCTAATTTAAAATACAAATTGTAATATGACAGGTTTGATAATTGCCATTATTTTATGTGCGCTGTTCATAATAGCTATGGCAGCACGTATTATCCTCATTGAGACAAGACTGGAAGGTGTGTTGATACTGCTTGACGACATCGTTGCGAGCGTCAATAATCTGAATGAGTGCATGGACAACGCTTTCATTAATGAGACCAACCTTGCCAATTCCGTTGACCAGATCAACGAGAAGATCAAGTGGCTCGACGACATTGACACGAACAAGATCTTTGAGCAGCAGCAATGAGGCAGAAATTTAGGTTTGACAAGGATAGCGGCACCATGGTTCCTGACATACCGGTGCCGCAGAATCCTCCTGAGATGAAGAAGGTTGAGATTCCAGAGGCTGAGAGCAAATCCCTTATAGGAGACAGCAAGGTTTCCTCCAACATTCCAGTCTCCGAAGGTATAGTGCAGTTCAGGGAGCAGTCAGACCTGACCATCTTCCAGATATTGGATGAGCAGTCGGGGGTTCCCCTGGGGTACATCAGCGGATATGCGCTTGACATTAACTTCAACATGAGGGAACTGAGAAGCGCAGAAAGGGTTGAGCAGTTCCTTGACGGTATCAAGAAAATGTTCAGGGAAGCGATACTGGACAAGGCATTTTCTGCCAAAAAATAACCTTTTGCCATTACGTCCGACTATTCTTAATAAAAGGATTAATTGTAGATGTAATGGCAAAACTTATATCAGAATTAAATGAACAGGAGAAGAATTTCTGCCTTTTGTACGCCAATGCCCCGGCTCCCTATGCCGGAAACATGATCAAGTGCTACAAGGCGATATTCAAGGAACCAGCCATATCAGTCAGTGATGACAATGAAGTCAATATATCCCTCTCAGCCAGGAAACTGATGGAAAGACCTGAGATCAAGGAATATATTGAGAATATGGTCGAACTGAATGTAGTCAACGCAGCAACTCTAAGACCAAGACTTACGCAGACACTTCTGAAGATCATGGACGAATGCTCTGAATCCAACTATGAGGATAAGTTCGGACGGAAAATATCACCGGCTGCAATGCGGTCTGTCTCTGTCGCAGCAATCAAGGAGCTGAACGACATGTACGGTATCAAGGAGGATATTGCGCATACTGTCAAACTGGAGGGCGAGAATGGTGCAGGTATTGTGTTTAACGTTGTCGTCCCCGGCCAGAGAAAAGAGGATGAGGCAAAAGAGTTGGAGGAAATGTAATGGATCGGACAACTTCTTTCATAGTCAATAATTTCAAGACACTGTGCGCTATATTCGCATTCATTTGCGGTTTCTATATCCAGCATGAGGCCAACGTTGCCGAGATTGAGAGACTGAAGCAGGAGAACAAGGAGATCAACCAGAGGCTCGATGCCCAGTATGCAAGGCTTGACAACATGAAGCTTGACAAGGCCGTGTTCGAGGCGACGATGCAGCAGTTTTCAAACATGTCACAAGACATCAGGCAGATACGTGAAGGACTGGAGGATTTAATGAAGAACCAACACAAGAAATGATATGCTGAAGGACGGTGACGAGATAAAGATTGTCTATTCCACCAAACTGGCTGACATGCAGCTCATACCTTTGGTCGGACAGCGTGCGATCATCCTGAAGGTCGTCAGGAGAAAGCGCAATTCAGGTGCCTATGTTCAGATTACGAAAGGAAAGAACCATGGGGAGGAATGGTTCATACCCCAGCCATCCATACAGACACCGGAGACATTGAACAAGCTGAGGACACTCGGACTTATAAAATCAACTAAGATATAATGGGACTGAGATTCGACATATTCGACAAGATACCCAGTGACAAGTACATCTACTTTGTCATGGGACTTCTTATATGCCAGGTTTCGATAAGGCTCATCGGATTCACACCTGTTGAGCATATCATAGCAGTGGCGGCAGGTTTCTGTGTGTCATGCTCGTTTTCCGTTCTGAGTATCTTGATGCTTGGTGATGACTGTGACAGGCTCGATGACGATGACCTGTCAGTTTCCATTGCAGGTGCATTTATCGGTGCAATGCTATTATTTTAAAATATAAGACAATGAAATTAAGGGTTGACAGGATCTACACTTGCGGATCATACACGATCGGACACCTGTATGTCAATGGGATATATGTCTGCGATACGATTGAGGATGCGGACAGGAGACTTACCGACCTGATGCTTGAATCCGAGGTAAGGAGCAAGAAGGTCTACGGCAAGACCGCAATCCCTTCAGGAACATACAATGTCACTATGGACATCAAAAGCCAGAAGTATTCTTCCAGGGCATACTACAGGAACTTGTGTGACGGATATTTGCCGAGACTACTGAACGTCAAGGGATTCCAGGGTATTCTCATCCATGTGGGCAATACCGCTGATGACAGCCTCGGCTGCATATTGGTAGGCTACAATACGGTTAAGGGAAAGGTGTTAAGGTCTAAGGAAGCTTTTGAGAAGCTGATGAAAGGCTACCTTCTTCCAGCCAAGAAAAGGAATGAAAGCATAACGATAGAGATAGGGAGGAAATACTGATGACGAAGAACAAGATTATTTTGATTCTGATAGCGGTTTGCAGCTCGCTCATACTCTCTACCTCCTATACGGTAAAGAAGCTATCAGACGCAAATGAAAGGGGCAAAAAGCTGGAGAATACAATATCGTCACTGGACAAGAAACTGAAGACGTTCCAGGTTACGATGGATGATTCGATAAAGCTTTATGCAGCAACGGTAGAAGACCTGAGCATGACGAAGAAAAACCTCCAGTCAAAGTGCAATGACCTGATGAAGGAACTGAAGATCAAGCCAAAGGAAATACATCATTATTCCAAGATAGAGACCTGTGTGCATGACACTATCAGGGTTGTCGCTGAGGTTGACAGTTTCGGAGGTTTGAATGCAGAATACAAAGATAATTTCGCAAGGATCAACGTTAATATAGATACTGCGAGGAATGCCGTAATAGACTATGCGATAAAGGATTCCCTGACTGTGTTCAACCATCAGAAGAAGCACTCCCTGCTGTTTGGGCTGATCAAGTGGTACGAGACTGAGAAGACAACCATCGTCAGCCATAACCCGAAAGCAGTCATATCAGATTTCAAATCCATAAACATCATCAAGTGAAAGCAAAGGAGAAGAAAAAGATCACACCGGATCAGCTAAAAGATCTCGGTGACAATATAAAGGATGGCTTGAAGAAAGTTATCTGTCATTTAAATTAAACGTAAATATACTTTCTCTTCCGACCCCGGACTTAACATTATTTAAGCGCCGGGGTTTAACGTAACCATGCGGAGCCAATCTATTACCGTGTGTATGAAAAGATTGGAAGAACCGAGAGGCCTGGTGATAAATTTCACCCCCTCTGAAAGACAGTACGAGTTATGGAATGCGCTTCAGCCCAATCGATGTGACAAGTGTGGCGGTGAGCTGGAAATGCGTGAGTGTGGAACTGATAAGGAAGGTCACATTCTTTATGAACCTGTGTGCAAGAACTGCGGTAATAATGACATACCGGAGCAGATACTCAGTGGCGGCTCGGCAGGTGGCGGTAAGTGCCTCAGTATCAATACTTTACTAATTTCTCCTAAATGTTTAATCAAACTAAAAGATGCTGAAGTAGGAGATATAATAACCAGTCCAACAACTGGATATGGTCAGGAAATTATAGGCATCCATCCATGGGGAACATTTGAGTTTTACAGGATCTATTTCTCTGATGGAACCTCTATTGAATGCTCTGAAGGACATTTGTGGAAGATATTTACAGATGGCGATGAATGTGCCGATCCTGTAGAAACCGTACACTTACCATTCTTCTTGGATGAACATTATGTTTCCATACCATTATGTAAGCCGGTACAATGGTTTGATTGCAAAAGTCAAAGCATAAGGTTCACACCAGTTGAAGTACGGAGAAATTATTTATATAAGAGATTGTATGAAAGAGGGACGTTTAAACTGTCTGGAGATGTCGTATTACACAAATGCAGTTATTTGGACGAAGCTGACGACCTTGCATTTATAGCACGCTCTCTTGGTATGTTTGCCAGAATATTCAAACTGAATGGAGAGCAGCTTATCTATGTCAATACGAATGCTTATACAAAGGATATTATAAAGGTAGAACCTATAGGTGAGCAAAAGAGTTTTTGTATTACGGTTTCTGACTGGAATGGGTTGTATTGCGCTGATGATTTTACGGTCACTCACAATTCCTATCTCGGAAGTGCATGGCTCGTTTCCAGTTGCATCAGATTTCCAAAGATATCCATGGTTGTAGCACGTAAGGAGTTGAAGGTCCTGAAGCAGACCACATGGAAGACGATCAAGAACATACTGGATGAATGGAAGCTGATAGAAGATGTCAACTACCATATAAACAATGCCGATGGTGTCATTATATTCTGGAACGGATCAACCATTTCACAGCTTGACCTTGCACCTCAGCCATCAGATCCCGACTACAACAATCTGGGATCTCTTGAAATTACAGGTGCTTTCATTGATGAGGTTGCCGAGATCTCTGAGAAGGCTGTCGAAGTGTTGGCCTCTCGTATTCGTTACAGGATTGCCGAGACGTTTGTCGTAGGTAAGATCCTGATGTCATGTAACCCTACATTGAACTGGCCGAGAAAGACTTTCGTTCAGGATGATGACGGACTACCTGTTAAATTACCAAAGGGTTACAGGTTCATACGATTCAGCCTGTTCGACAATCCTGATGACAAGTTCAGGGCAATCTACTTCAATAAGCTGTCAAAGATACGTGACAAGGCAACCAGGCTGCGCTTGCTTTACGGTAACTGGGATTTTGTCGACGGAAATACGATGGCTGCATACTGGAGCTTTGACGGTGAGAAGCACCTGTTCCAGAACCTGAAGGAGAAATACTATGATCCTCTCAGACCTCTTGTACTCAGCTTCGACTTTAACGTTGCCCCATACATGTCATGTCTTCCGATCCAGTTTGACTATACTAACAAGAGGATATATGTGTTCCCTGAGTTTGTAGGCAAACCGAAAGACCTGAAACTTAATACACCTGCATACAACAACACCCCTGCCTTTACTAAGCTTATCAGACATGACCTGATGGGTAAGAACTGGAACCAGCAGGGAGGTGTGTTGGTGACTGGAGACCCTGCAGGACTGGCAAGGTCTACTCAGACTGAGGATGGTGTGAATAACTTTACCATCGCACTGAAGAACCTTAATGCCCCAGTCCTCAGACCATCATTGAAGCTACTTTCAAAGCAGCCGGCAATGAAGACGAGATTGGAGTTTATAAATGAATTGTTTGAGGGATTTCACGGTTGGCAGATCTTCATCGATATCCGCAGCAGAAGGTTTATTGACGACCTTGTATACCAGAAGAAGAATGCTGACGGTACAAAGGAGAAGAAGAAAGTTACCGATGAGAGTGGAAATAAAGTCGAAAGATATGGACACCTTTCAGACTGCTTCGACTATGCCGTTGTGTATTTCCTTTCAGAAGAATACTCGAAATACAGGAGCGGTGAAGTGGAGGCCGTTACAACCGTTGATTCTGGAACCGTTGTTTACGGAGATTTTGACTATTAATATATAAATAAGTATATTAGAATGGACTATCGCAGATTTTTAACAAACAGGGACTATCTGGCCATCATAACAGAGGAGGGGCTGGAACAGCTCATCAGGGAGGTTCCCGACCGTATTCCACAGGCTGAGATGGCAGCAGAGATGAAGATGCTTGAATACCTCGACCAGTATTATGAGATCGAGAAGGCCCTGGCAGTAGGAAAGTCGATAAGGGACTACAGCTATCTCATATCATACCCATCAGGTGTCTATTTCAAGAAGAACGAAGTCATCTACCAGTCACTTACGGCAATCAACGGAATAAAGAAGCCTACACTTGACACATACTGGACACTGGTAGAGGACTATGCAGGGATTGACCTGGAGAGCGTGAAGAAATACTCCCAGCTGAAGACTTACAACCTGAATGACCTGGTTTCATACGGCACTGAGTATTACAGGTGTGCCAAGCCTAACGGTTTTGATTTCAACAACATCAGGATTCCTGGAGTAAACGCATGGGTTGAGGTTGAGCATACACCATGGGAGCCAAACGATGAACATGCAGTGAATGACGTGGTAAGCTTCAACGGCCATTTCTACACACTCCTTACGACTGAAGACATAGACCTTACGGTAAATCCCCATGACAGTGACAACTGGGGACTGATCGGTGACTATACCACCAGCGTGAACTATGATTTCGGAGAGGACAGCACAGACTATGTAGTGTCAGACAATACAGTATTCAAGGCTGTGATCAATCCGAATGCTGATGTGATTGAGGTTGGTGTGAACATTGCTGAAAGGGAGCCGAGAAACCTGAACGTGATAACACACATGACAAGGATCTCGCTGTACTACCTCCATCAGCTCATCAGTCCAACGAACATATCGGAGACGAGAAGACTGATGTATGAGGACAGTCTTACATGGCTGCTCCATGCATCGAAGTTCAAGCTCAATCCTCAGATCCCGAGAAAGATAGACCGTGATTCAGGTGATCCGAAATCTGACTTTGCGATGGCTTCATTTGAACGACAATACAATCCCAACGAGGATAACTGGTACATATAATTTCTGAATTAGACATTGCTATTTTTCTTCTAATTTTACTCATACATTTCATTAGGCCGGGCATCATTGCCCGGTTTTTTATTGTTAATGTATAATAAATGTTGTTTATTTGTGATTCTGTATTGGTCTTTATTTCATATATTTGCAGCAAGAAGCCGGTGACTTTTAAAAACGGCCTGTACACGAGATGTTACATAATTTGCCAGTTTGGAAATTGTAATTAACTGAAATAGTGTAGGTTAGGTGTCGGTATTTATTATGCCCTCATCTTCCGCAA
>AUXO018431699.1_pt1 | contig 15538 bp, 12 predicted proteins | sample 768731 | NCBI WGS metagenome assembly AUXO01 (sample SAMN02715735, study PRJNA202380) | gut metagenome | biome: sheep rumen | host: Ovis aries | place: New Zealand: Palmerston North
TCGTAACATGCTATGTTACGATGAAAAACACGGTTTTTCACCCGTCTCAACCTATTTTCCCGTTCTCCCAATTCTATTTCGCAAGAAAAACATCAATAGTTTTTGTCGGAATAATTCCGAATTTTCAATTTTATAACGTTTGTTATAGTAAGCCCCGACAGGGGCGAAAAGAACACAGGCAGGTGGTGAAGCGTAGCGGAACCCCTGCGTAGGATGCATGGGTATATTGAAACCCCGATAGGGGTGACAGAATTTCTGTCGTACCTTTGGTACTCTGATTGCTGACGGCTCCTTTCTGCAGGGGTTTCGCTTCGCTTCACCCCTGCCTGTGTTCTGTCGCACTTTCAGTGCTCTCTATGAGCCAATTCATATATCATTACCTGTGTTCTTCCCGCACTTTCAGTGCTCTCTATGAGCCAATTCATATATCATTACCTGTGTTCTGCCCGCACTTTCATTGCTATCCCTCACTACTATTCTCTTGCTTCTCAATCACAAAGACATATCTCTTGCTTCTTGCTTCTAACTTTCTCACCTCTAACTTCTAACACACTAAATCATATCTCTCACCCCTCACCTCTCACCTCTCAAAAACTTGTTAATTACTAATAACTCATTGCTCATTACTAAAAATGAAAGTTAAAGATTCTGCCTTTTGCAGCTTTTTCTATCTACTAAACTTTTAGATTTCTAACTTATTAGTAATTTTGCCCTGTAAACAAAAAAAGGAATCATGCAACAGAAAACACTTACCAAAGGCGAGATGCAGGTGATGAACATCCTGTGGGACATACAACGTGGAGCTTGTGTGGCTGAAATACTGAAGTTGTATCCTGAGCCACAACCTGCCTACACTACGATTGCCACATTCCTGAAGATCATGGAGCAGAAGGGATTTGTGGAGAAGCGCAAGAGTGGAAATGGCAAGACTTTTGTGTACTTTCCGCTCATGACACGTGAACGATACCGCCGACTGGTGGTAGATGACGTGAAGGACACCTTCTTTGGCGGATCTGTGAAATCGCTCGTCTCTTTCTTTGCGGAGGAAGAAGAGCTCTCACAAGAGGACATCAATGAAATACTAACCATCCTAAAAAACAGAAACCATGTTGACTGACCTCATCTGTTACGACCTGAAGGTGGCGGCACTGATAGTCGTTTTCTACCTTTTCTATATGCTCCTGCTGGCACGTGAAACCACGCACACGCTGAACCGTGTAGTGTTGCTCTGTAGCATATTCCTTTCTACAGTGTTGCCCCTGTGCATCATTACCATACACAAAAGCATTCTCATTACTTCTCTCCCAACGAGAGATGAATATGCAGACTTGCTGAAGGGTGTGCCTCAAACCATATCGACGACTGATGTAACCACTCCCCTTTCTCTGGGAGAGGGATTGGGGGTGAGACTTCTCTTTGCAGTCTTGTTGATAGGCACCATCATCCGTTTGCTTTATTTGGCACAAAGTTACAGGAAACTGATGGGGATCATTCGCAACGGAGAAAAGCATACGTTGCCATCTGGTATGGATGTATGTGTGGTAGAAGACAATGTTGCTCCTTTCTCATGGATGAACACCATCGTGCTCTCACAAGCCGACTGGCAATTGCAATCGGCTTCTATCCTTGCTCACGAAGAGGCGCACGTGCGCCATCGTCATAGCTACGACATTGTGGTCGTAGAAATACTCACGGCTCTGCAATGGTTCAATCCCGTGGTGTGGTTCATGCGTCAGGAACTGCGCATACTCCACGAATACGAAGCAGACGCATCCGTTCTCTCTCATGGCTTCAACGAAAGCCAGTACATCCACCTGCTGATGCAGAAGGCAAAGGGCATTCAGGCCTGTGTCCTTGCCAACGGCATTCACACACCCAAAACTAAAAAACGAATTATTATGATGCTCAAAAAGAAATCAAAACGAAGTGTATGGCTCAAAGCCTTGTACGTCGTACCCATAGTGCTCGTCTCATTGGCAATGACGGCAAAGACAGTGGTAAATTATGAGACCACTCTGAATGACAATAACTCTGCAATACGTGTGTTTCATGAGAAAACCAATGGTAGGGGCGATAGCTACCAGATTCGCCATCAACCTGGTGTTAAGTTCTTCCGTAACGGCAAGGAAGAACAGATTCCTCAAGGCCGTAACATTTCGCTTGAAGTGTCGAAGACTACGATGTTGGTTGATGGCAAACCAATTGATCAATTCACTTTGCTCGATGTTCCGGCTGCGGGTGAACTCAAGGAGATACATCTCACGGAAAATAATTCTAATCATTATGTTTGCAATCTGAAAACAACCGAGGAGACGAAAGAAAAAACCGTTTATATTGTTGACGGAGAACTTACCTCGGAAGAAGCTGCCAGTAAGATACAAAAGGAAGATATTACTTTTGTCGATGTGATCAGTACAGCCGAAAACATCAAAAAAGCCTATCATGTAGATGCGGATAAAGCAGTGGTGGTGCAAACCAAACATCAAGGTGATGACCCCGTATTTGATGTTGTTGAAAATTTGCCCCAGTTTCCAGGCGGTGAAATGGCACTGATGCAATTCATAGCTCGTAACATCAAATATCCTGCCAAGGCAACAGAATGGGGAGTGCAGGGTCGTGTGTTGGTACAGTTCATTGTAGAGAAAGACGGTAGCCTGACTCATCCAAAGGTAATTTATCCAAAGGTAATAAAGACAATAAATTTTGACGAATCTGCCGACATAGCCGTAGCTGCCCAAGACAAGGACATGACCGAACAGCAACGTAAGAATGCGGAAATCCAAAACCAGGGTATCAAGGAAGGCAAGCAAGCACTTTTCGACGAGGCAATACGGGTTGTCAACACCATGCCCAAATGGATACCTGGCAAACAAAAAGGCAAGATAGTGCGCTGCAAGTTTACGATTCCAATAACTTATAGGTTAAGATAAGATTTTAGTTAGATTATATAGAGTAGAAAGTAGTAACCCGGGCGATTCTGGAGATAGCAGTGATGCTCTCTCCAGATTTTAATCGTTTTAGATAAATTGTTTGGCAAACTCCCAAATGACGATACCTGCAGTAACGGAAACGTTCATGGAATGTTTGGTTCCGAACTGCGGTATTTCAAGACATCCGTCAGACATATCAATAACGCTCTGATGAACACCCTTCACCTCATTGCCGAAAATGACGGCGTATTTTGATGTTGGATGGTTGAAGGAGGATGGTTGAAGTGTTTCGCCTATTGGCGAGGAGGAAGGTGATGATGTTGGAAGGTTGAAGGAGGATGGTTGAAGTGTTTCGCCTATTGGCGAGGAGGAAGGTGATGATGTTGGAAGGTTGAAGGAGGATGGTTGAAGTGTTTCGCCTATTGGCGAGGAGGAAGGTGATGATGTTGGAAGGTTGAAGGAGGATGGTTGAAGTGTTTCGCCTATTGGCGAGGAGGAAGGTGATGATGTTGGATGGTTGGAGGGGGATGGTTGAAGTGATGCTTCGCTGGGAAGATGGTTGATGTAGGAAGTACTTCTTTCCTTCATACTTTTTTCCTGCGAAGCATCACTTCCTCCATCCTCCTTCAACCATCCAACTTCTAACTGGTTCAGCTTCATGCTTCCCTCTGCTTGTTCTACCGAATAGACGAAGTAGCCATTGCGATGAAGTTCATCAACGGCTTCCTCTGCTGTCTTGAAGTATTTCCATTCCACGGAGTCTTCCGCCCCGAGGGCAGTCTTATGGATTTCGTTGCTTGGTGGTGTCGCGGTGATTCCACAAAGATAGATGGCTTCCACACGGAAGGCATCACAAGTGCGGAACACGGAACCTACATTATGTAATGACCTCACATCATCGAGCACGACGATGAGCGGCATCTTCCTGGCACTTTTAAATTCCTCAATGGAGAGGCGATTCATTTCGATGGTACGAAGCTTTCTCATGTATGATGTTTGAATTTTGAATGAAGAAGTTGTTATGATGTTGGATGGTCGAAGGAGGATGGAGGAAGTGATGCTTCGCAGGAAAGAAGTATGAAGGAAAGAAGTACTTCCTACATCAACCATCCTTCCTGCGAAGCATCACTTCCTCCATCATCCCTCAACCTTCTTACATCCAAATGCCACCGCATACATTCTTATTTGTTTCACCATAGCGAGTAAGCCATTGGAGCGAGTGGGGGAGAGATGGTCTTTCAAGCCAATCTGTTCGATGAAATACAGGTCGGCATCAAGGATTTCCTGTGGTGTATGGTCGTTCAGCACCTGGATAAGCAGGGCGATGATACCCTTGACGATGAGAGCATCGCTATCTGCTTGGAAATGTAACCTCCCGTCGATGTAGTCACATTGCAGCCAAACCCTGCTCTGACAACCATCAATCAAGTTTTGTGTGTTCTTATATTGTTCGTCTAATGGAGCGAGATCATTGCCTAAGTCGATGAGCATTTGGTATTTGTCCATCCAATCTTCGAAGGCAGAAAATTCCTCTATGATCTCGTCTTGAATTTCATTGATTGTTTGCATAATTTAGATGTATGATGTTTGAATTTTGAATGAAGAAGTAATTATGATGTAGGAGGGTTGAAGGAGGATGGAGGAAGTGATTATGATGTAGGACGTACTTCTTTCCTTCATACTTCTTTCCTGCGAAGCATTCCTTCCCCCTTCGTCATTCAACCATCCTCCATTGAAATAAGTTTGAAAAGCTTGTCTCCTGGTCGTACTTTCTCTGGCACGGGGATAGAGACACGCTGTTTTTGGTAGGCTGTCTCCACAGGTTTCAAGTCGTAGCGTATCTCCTCTGCATTCAGCCATAACGCACCAGTGGTAGGACCCGTAATCAGCAACTTGTCGCCCACGGAGAACGTGGTGGCTTCCACTGCCACTTCAGCCACGCTCAACTTGGAGAAATACTTGATGACCTTACCCACGAGCACTTTTTTCTCTGTAGCATTTGACCCATAGTTCTTGTTCCACTCACCCAGTTTTTGCCCTTGGTAATAGCCATCCCAAAAACCACGGTTGAAGACGGTGGCAAGTTGTCTGTCCCATTCATCTTTCTTCTCTTCGGTAAACGAACCGTCGAGAACAGAAGCTATAGCCTCCTTATAGGCTTTCACCACGGTATAGACATACTCTGGTCCGCGAGCCCTGCCTTCAATCTTAAACACACGGACACCACTTTCCATTAGTCGGTTGATAAACCGAACGGTCTTGAGGTCTTTCGGACTCATCAAGTATTTGTTGTCAACCTCTATCTCGTTGCCCGTTTCAGCATCGGTAAGGATATAACTTCTTCTACATATTTGAATACATTCCCCACGGTTGGCAGAACGGTTGGCATCGGCAAGGCTCATGTAGCACTTCCCAGAGACAGCCATGCAGAGAGCTCCATGACAGAACATTTCTATGCGAATCAGTTCGCCTTTCGGTCCTCTGATGTCTTGCTCTTGTATTTGTTGGTAAATGTACGCCACCTGTTCCATTTTCAGTTCTCGCGCCAATACCACCACGTCGGCAAACTGGGCATAGAACTTCAGTGCCTCGATGTTAGAAATGTTGAGTTGCGTACTCAGGTGTACTTCCAAGCCAATGCGATTGCAATAGTTCATCACAGCTACGTCGCAAGCAATCACGGCAGAGATGTGAGCGGCAAGGGCTGCGTCGCAAATCTGTTGCATCACCTGTATGTCTTCATCGTAGATAATCGTGTTGACCGTTAGATATGTCTTGATGTCATGAGCCTGACAGATCTCGGCTATCTCGTGTAAGTCGTCAATGGTGAAATGATTGGCGGAATGTGAGCGCATATTCAACTGTCCGATACCGAAATATACAGAGTCGGCACCTGCTTGAATGGCAGCCATCAATGACTCTCGTGAACCAACGGGAGCCATGATTTCATATTCTTTGATATTTTGTGCAATCATGGGTGCAAAGTTACGAAATAAGTGAGAGAAATGAAAAGAAAACATGTTATCTTTTCATTTCCGAACGAAAAGTAAGTTCGATGAAGTCAAAGTTACGAAATAATTCATTAACTTTGCAAAACAAATGAACAAATCAATTCTTTATACCATTATTTGCCTGTTGTTCTTTGCGTGTGGACAAAGACAAGTGAAGCAAGCATCCTTTACCGATGACGTGAGGCTCAAGACCACTCCTGTCAAGAATCAAGGGAAAAGTTCTCTTTGTTGGATTTACGCCATGTTGGCTACCATAGAGACTGAGCATCTGATGCGGGGCGACTCCGTGAATCTCTCTGAAGACTACGTGGCTCGTATGTGGCTGAAGAATGCTTCACGTGACTGTTACCTGAGCCGAGGCAAATCATCTGTCAACATGCGCGGTACGGCATTGATGACCTTGCGCATGATCAATGAATATGGTGTGGAGCCACACGCTTCTTACCATCTGCAAAAAGACCTCAATTACCACGTGCTTTGCAACAAGCTGACGCAAGTGTCTAAAGATGCTTCACTCAAACGAATGGGCATTGAACAATTAGACAAAGACATCGACAAACTCATGGATGAGGAAGTGGATTTTATGCCTCGTTTCGTCTTCATGGCTGGAGCTGAATATACGCCGTTGGAATTTGGTCATAGCGTGTGCCTGCCTGATGAATATGTGGCAATCAGTAGTTTTTCACATCATCCTTTCGGTGAGGAATTTGTGTTGGAGATTCCCGACAACCAACTGAAAGACAAGGTTCTGAACGTGCCTGTTGACACGATGATGAAACGCATAGACTTCTCCATTCGCCAAGGTCATCCCGTTTGTTGGGAAGGAGACATCTCTGAACCGATGTTCTCTCATGGGGCTGGTGTTGGCAAGCTCACGCCTTCCCAATCTCAGTCTTTGGCAAAGGCGAAAGACAAACAACAATTGCGCCAGAGGCTGTTTGAGCGTTTCGAGACTACCGACGACCATTGTATGATGCTGATGGGTATTGCCCACGATGAGGATGGTAAAAAATATTACATTGCCAAAAACTCGTGGGGAGACTCCAATCCATACGGTGGATATGTGTATGTGTCGGAGGAATACATTTTATTGAAAACGATTCTCGTGATTTTAAAGAATGAATAAACGTCTTATCATATTTGATTTCGATGGGACACTGGCAGATACCAATGCGCTCATTACCAAGACGATGATGATGACCATCGACGAGGTGGGATTGGAAAAGCGTACCCGTGAGCAATGTGCCTCATGTATAGGATTGCCATTGGCAGAGTGTTTCAAGGCTTTGTTTTCCATATCTGATGAAGTGTGTGACCTTTGCGCGGCTACTTACAGACGATTGTTTGAGCAAAACAATGTGCCAGGGATGGTGAGCTTGTTTCCACATGTGTCTGAAACCATCCGCCAACTCCACGACAAGGGTTGTGTGTTGACCATTGCCACAAGCAGAAGCCATCAGTCGGTGGTGCAGTTCCTGCAAGAGTTTCGCTTGGATAGATACGTAACGTATGTACTTGGTGCAGACGATGTGGAACGAGCCAAGCCTGACCCATTCCCTGTTACGAAGACGATGAGTGAATTAGGCTACCAACCAGAGGAAACGTTGGTGGTGGGAGACATGAAGTTTGACATTCTCATGGGGCAACGAGCTGGGGCGCAAACAGTAGGGGTCACTTACGGAAACGGCACTCTTGCCGATTTGCAAGAATGCCGCGCCGATGATGTGATAGACGATTTTGCCGACTTACTCCGTATAGTTGTTTAACTTGCGCATGAAGTAATTGCGGAAATCATTCCATTTATAGTAGGGACCACTCACAGCTTTCAATGGCAGGGTGGTTTCGTTTTCGTTGAGCAGGGCTTTCACCAAGATGTCTCCCTTGCCTTTCTTCGGCTTGTAGAAGATGAGTTGCACGTTGCAACCCATGGGGAATATATCGTAGCAATTCCATCCTTCCGTTGCCAATTGTTCCAAATCTGCGTATTGCTTGCCATAGTTGTTCATTTCCAACAAGCAAACCAAGGGCATTACACATACTTCATGACCGTAGCGAAGGGTTGCTCCGGGGTGTGAAAGCTTCAGGCAACTATCAGCCTCTTCAATCATTACTCGTAGCAGGTTGCGTTGCGAGTAGGGGGCAATCCCTCCGTTCAGCGCACAAGGACCATAGTTGATGTACCACCAAGCATTGGTTTGCAACCAGTTTTCATATAGTTCTTCCTCGGTGAAAATATCGTATAGCGTCATGTTGTGGCGCAATTCCGTGCTTTGCAGATTGCTTGCCAGTTTGAAAAGGTGGTAGTTCAGGTTTTGAGCATTCACCTCATTCTTCCAATAGTTTGGGTCGTTGAAGATAAGATTCATCACACGGTCGTGCTTTTCATGCTTTTCACAGAAAGCATCGTAAACCTTTTCCACCTCCTTAGGCATTTTCTTGCGGTTCAGTTTCTTGTCGTTGAAGTTCATGTACCACATGTCATGTTCGCTTGCATCATGGCGTATTTGCAATAGAGGGTTGAGGCTTTTCAGTTCTTGCAATGCGTTTTCCATGGAGAGAATGCAACGAATCACCACCGTACTCTTTGCGTCGATGTTGGTCTTACCCTTGAAAACTTCGGGGAAACGCTCATACATACGGCGACCAATGCCTTGGTGTTGTTGTGCTCCAAGCAAGGTCAGTTCACCATGTCTGAGGTTTGCCTCGTTGCGAATCACCTTCACCCTTTGCAGAATGTCTTTTCCGAAAGCGGTCAACTTGCCCAATGAGTCGGCTCTCATCAATGGCTTGTATGCGTTGTCATAGTCTCCGTTGTTGATAAGGTGCCTGCTCCCGTGTCGTCCGTAGTGACTGATGTAATAAGGTACGTAGCCTTTGGGAGCCTTGGTGAGCTGTTCTTGGATGGGTCCAGGGTAAGCATAGTAATTGCTACCCGACCGATAGATGTTTTCCTTGATTTCCTGACGAGCCTTTTGCGCACAGACGGTAAGGGCAGACATCAACAATACAGACAGGAAAACAACTCTGTATCGACTGCTAAATGGTCTTTTGTTCATAATATAAATAATAATGTATTTGTTGTAGTATATAATACGTCCACAAAGATAAATATTTTTTTCATAATAATGCGTTGTTTTGCAACGAAAAGTGTATTTGTTGCGTCTAACCAACAAGAATATCAAATAAAACTCTTATCTGTTATGAAATACCTTCAGATATTTTTAGCCATGACTATCATGGCGTTTACGGTTTCTGCTTGCCAGTACAAAATCACCATCAACAAAAAGGTAAACGACTCTACCGTGAAAGAAAAGACACTCATGTATGATGTTTTCAATGAGGAAACCAACAAGCAGACGGTTTCTGATTATCCTTATCGTGATTTCTCTTCTATCCGTGCAAGCGGGGCTATCAAGATTATTTACACGCAAGGAGACAAATACTCTGTGAGAGTGGTAGAGAAAGGCAGTCCGCATACCGTCGTCTTGATGAAAGACCATGAGCTTACCATCAAGCCATCCAAGAAAAAAGTGTTTATCTCCGTTGAAGACAACACGATGCCAAAGGCTTATATCACGTCTCCCCACCTTAATGAAGTGGTTATTGGTGGTGCTTCAGAGTTTTCTGCCAAGAATATGACGATGGCAAATATGAAGATGAATGTGAGTGGAGCCTCCAAAATCAATATTGGGCACATGGAATGTTCGTCTCTATCCATGCAGGTGAGTGGTTCATCCAAGATGCTCGCAGACGTAAAAGCCCCTCGTGCCACGGTGAATGCGAGTGGTGCGTCAAAGGTTGACGTGAATTTCTTGGGCAAAGACATACAGGTACAGAATAGCGGAGCCTCAACCCTGACGCTCAAATTGGATTGCGAGCGCCTGAAGGCAAACAACAGTGGTGCTTCCAAACTCATTGTCAGCGGCTATGTAGATGATGTGGACATCAAAAAGAGAGGTGTCTCAAAAGTAGATACCACGCAGCTCAATAGAGATTGAAAATTGAAGATTGAAGATTGAAGATTGGAAGATTGAAGATTGGAAGATTGGAAGATTGAAAGATTGAAAATTGAAGATTGAAGATTGAAAATTGAAGATTGGAAAATTGAAGATTGAAGATTGTGTTTGTGGTCGATGTCGTTAAATAGCCATGCAGCACGGAAAGATGCCGTTAGGCATCAGATGTCAGTAGCCAGCCATACAGGTCTGCCGTTAGGTAGACCGAAATGGCTGGGAAACAGAATGCCGCAAACGGAATGCCCTGCCTTTAGGTAGGGGACATGAAAAGCCATATCGCCTACCTAAAGGCAGGCTTTCTCCACCACAATTCTTTCTTTCCAGCCATTTCGAATCACCTAACGGCGATTCTGTATGGTTGGCTACTAACATCTAATGCCTACGGCATTTCCCTCAATCGTGAAAATTAATCAAGATGAATTATGAATTATCAATTGTGAATTATCAATTATGAATTGTGAATTATCAATTGTGAATTGTGAATTGTCAATTGTGAATTATCCTTAAATAAAAATATTTTCGTATCTTTGCCCACGAATAACAAGTTTTTTTAATTCCGCAATCGTTATGAAAAGATGTGTTTTTTTATGGGTATTGACGATAAGTGTCTTGTCGGTATGTGCGCAGAAACGTGCCTTTACCATAGCCGACGTGTACCGTATCCAAAACGTATATGGCATTAAGTTGTCGCCGGATGGCAAGAAGTTGGCTTTTTCCTTGAGCAAAAGCGATTTGGAAAATACCACCTCAGAGAACAATGTCTATGTGATGGATTGTGAAAGTGGAGCAGAGCCAAAAGCGATTACCACCGACGGTAAGAGCTATGGTGCCACTTGGAGCAAGGATGGCAAGAGCATTTTCCTCACAAGTTACGCTTCTGAAAAATCGCAAGTGTGTAGGTATGATTTCGTTAGCAACGAAATCAACCAAATAACGGATTTTGAACTGGGCGTTGACGGTGCGGTCATCTCGCCCGACAATCGCTACATTGCATTCGGAGCAGAGGTCTATCCCGAATATGGGGCAGACGGAAAGGCAAATGCCCAAGCGATAGCCAAGAAAGAGGGCGGACCTCTCCATGCACACATTGCCGATCGGTTGCTCTATAGGCATTGGACGAGTTACGCAGATGGTAAGTACATGCACGTCATCGTTTATGATACGGTGAACAAAACCTATACCGACGTAACGCCGGGAGAGTTTCATTCGCCTGTGTTCTCACCTTCGGGAGTGGAAGGTATCGTGTTCTCACCTGATTCAAAGGAAATCTGCTTCACGTCGAACCGCACGGACAAACCAGCCGAAAATACCAACAGCGACCTTTGGGTGGTTCCTGTAACGGGAGGAAATGCCGTGTGCCTGACAGCCGACAATGAGGCTTGGGACGGTAGTCCGCAATATTCGCCCGATGGCAATTATATCGCCTATCGGTTCCAACAGGTGCCTGTTTATGAGAGCGACCGTTTCCGTCTGGGAATCATCAACAGAAAGACGGGCGAGAAAAAGGTGCTGACGGAGACGTATGATAATTGGGTGGAAGAATATGAGTGGGCTTCCGACTCAAAATCCTTGTATTTCTTGGCTCCAGAGTCGGGTTACGTTACCTTATACAATGTGGATTTAGGGAAACAGAATATCAGGAAAATATTGGGTGGAAAGGCTCTCTCTTCTTTCCAGATTGCCCCGAAGGGAACGGTTTATTATACCTATAGCACTACGGGAAAGCCTACGGCGCTCTATCGTACCATGTTGAAGAAACCGCAAAAAGAACAGCAACTGACATTCTATAATGCTGCATTGGAGGAGGAGGTTGATTTCCGACCGAGCGAAGCCATGTGGGTAAAGGGCGCATACGGTGACTCTGTGGAGGTGTTTGTGGTGAAACCACATGGCTTTGACCCACAGAAGAAATATCCGTTGATCATCAACGTGCATGGTGGACCTCAGATGCAATGGATGGATTCATATCGTGCAGACTGGCAAGTATATCCAGGAGCAGGTTATGTAGTGGCTTATCCCAACCCTCATGGCTCAACGGGAAGAGGTCAGAAGTTCTGCCGCGACATTTCCGGAAGCTGGGGTGGCTGCCCCTTTGATGACGTTATGGCTGTTACAGACATGCTCGAACAGTTGCCATACGTTGACAAAGACCGCATGGGAGCAATGGGATGGTCGTATGGTGGCTATTTCATGAATTGGCTACAGGGCCACACCAAGCGTTTCAAATGCCTTGCCTCGATGATGGGCTTGTACGATTTGCGTTCGATGTGGGGCGCAACTGAAGAACTCTGGTTTCCCAATTTCGACTTGGAGGGACAGCCTTGGAACTCTGAGTTGTATAAGAAATGGAGTCCTTCAGAATATGTTGAAAACTTCTCTACGCCAACGCTCATCATCACGGGTGAGAGAGATTACCGCGTGAGCTATACGCAAAGCCTGCAATATTTCTCTGTGTTGCAAGCGTTGGGCATTCCCTCCCGACTCATCGTATATGACAACGACGGTCACTGGCCAAGCAGCTTGCGCTCTATGCCCCTCTATTACAATGCCCATCTGGAATGGTTCCACCAGTGGTTGGGTGGAGACCCTGCTCCGTGGGATAGCGAGAAAATGGTGAGAAACGAGAAATGATGATACATGATAGATAAATAATGCCATCGTATCTTGATTTGAAGAATCTAAACACTATGTTTGCGATGGATAAACACCATGTTTGCAGCGCGCAAACATGGTGTTTATGGAAAGTATAAATGCACCTTTTCCCTATCAATGGGTTTGAGTATCTTAACGTTGAGGGATTGTTTAACACGAAAAACAATCATTTCTTGCTTGTATAAGAAAAAAATATTATATTTGCATCAGAATAATACAATAGAGATACATGATGAAACATTCGTTATGGTCAGATGATTATTGGTTGTTGCTTATGCAGCTGTACCTGAATAAGCCTATGGGCGTGAAACCTCTCTATTCTAAGGCTATGGTAAAGCTGGCATTGGAATTGCATATCCCTCCGCAATTCCTCTATGAGCAGATGTTTAAGTTGCGCAGCATCGACACCCCTCGCATGGAAAGACTTTGGAAAACATACGGGGAAAAGCCACAGAAGTTGAGAAGAGGAGTGCGTTTGCTTCGCCAAAGGATGGGATATGGCAACGCCAATTTGTTCTATGATGGGGTAGAGGTGAACGAGTCGTTTGAGAAAGACTTCAAGCCGTTGGCAGAAGACAGTCGTTTCACCCCATTGATGCTGATACTGATACTCGATTTGTACTTCCGTCTCACACCATTGACAATGGTGGAGGGTACTCCAGAGGTGACAGAGCTGGCTAAACTCATGAAGGTGGAACCGAAGAGCGTGGTGGAGGTGATGAATGTCTTTCAGTGTTGCGACCCCTATCTCAAACGACCCAATAGCGAGAAACATGTATTGATGAATGCCTGCAAGCAGATATGGAATAGGTTTGGCAATGACAATCCCCAGAAGTTGGCTGCCTTGGCTTCGCAAATGAAAGAATATTTCAAATGAAACAATACTCACACGAATCATAAATACTCATTGTAAGATATGCCTCAAAGATTAGAGCAGACAGAAAGACAAGAACTCAAGCAGAAACTGCGGCTCTCCAGCCAACAAATGCTACAGGTGAAGTTGATTGGAATGTCGATTGCCGAATTGGAAGAGAAAATCAAGACAGAGCTTTACGACAATCCTGCCCTTGAAACGTCCGCACCTACGGATGAGGGAGAGGGTGAGGGCGACTTGGAAATGGATGCTTTCGGAGGTGGAGATGAGGAACATACGGAGCAGGAAGAGCGCGAAGACGAGTTTGAGAAAGCACTTGAAGACATTGGCATAGACGAGGAAATGTCGGGCGTTTCATCGAGAGAGCGCAACGCAGATGAGGATTATGTGGAGCCCGTCTATGGAAACATCGTGTCTTTCTACGATAGTTTGAAAGAGCAGATGGGGGAAGAAGACTTGACAGAGAAACAGGAATATGTGCTGGAATACCTGATTGGCTCGTTGGATAGCAATGGTTATCTGCGCAAGAACCTGGAAGACCTCTGTGACGAGTTGGCGATTTACCACAACGTGGAGGTAACGGAGCATGAGCTGGAAGAGGTGTTGCATATCCTGCAATCGTTTGATCCGCCAGGTATAGGAGCCCGAACATTGCAAGAGTGCTTGTTGATACAGATCAGAAGAAAGCCCAATGGACTGCTGAAAGACAAGATGAAGGAGGTGATAGCCAGGCATTTCGATGAGTTTATCAAGAAGCATTGGGATAAGATAAGGGTGAGCATGGGACTCTCGGAAAGTCTTGCAGACGACTTGCAACGGGAGATTCGCAGACTAAACCCCAAACCTGGGGCGGCAATGGGAGAGAGCGTGGGACGAAATCTGCAACAGATTACCCCCGACTTCATTGTCAACACCAGTGAGGATGGGTCGATTTCGTTTACCTTGAACGATGGAAACGTACCCGTATTGAAGGTATCGCCCGACTATACCGAATCGATAGAGGAATACAAGAAAAGGAAAGGCTCATTGTCGCGTGGCGAGAAAGAGAGCCTTGCATTCTATGAGGATAAGGTGAACAAGGCCCAAGGATTTATAGAAGCCATTCGCCAGCGCAGACATACATTATACGCCACGATGAAAGCCATCATAGAATGGCAGCGTAAGTATTTCTTGGATGGCGATGAGGCAGACCTGAAGCCGATGATATTGAAAGACATTGCCGAGAAGACAGGTCTTGACATCTCTACCATATCGAGGGTGAGCAACGAGAAATATGTGCAAACCAATTGGGGAGCCTTTCCGTTGCGCCATTTCTTTAGCGATGGATATGTGACAGAAGGTGGAGAGGAAACGTCAACACGTAAGATTAAGCTGTCGTTGAAGGAACTCATCAACAAGGAAAAGAAGGAAAAGCCGTTGAGCGATGATGCCTTGGCTGCGGAAATGAAGAAGATGGGCTACCCCATAGCCCGAAGGACAGTGGCTAAATACCGTGAACAATTGGGCATTCCCGTAGCCCGATTAAGAAAGGAATCGTGATGAAGGATAGTTATTTAATGGCCGCAAGGCTTATCAGCATGATTTTTACGCCGTTCTACTTGCCAATGGTAGGACTGATAGCCTTGTTTGTCTTTAGTTACCTCAACCTTTTGCCATGGCAATACAAACTTTCGATATTGGTAGTGGTATATGTCTTCACCATTTTCCTTCCCACTTACCTCATTCATCTCTACCGAAAATACCAGGGGTGGAGCCATCTTGAACTGGGAATGAAGGAGCGTAGGGTAGTGCCATACGTGATTTCCATTCTTTGTTATTTTGGTTGTTACTATTTCCTCAATTCCGTTCATGTGCCTCATGTCATTGGGGGAATCGTGGTAGTGGCAATGGTGGTACAAGTATTATGTGCGCTGATCAACGTCTGGTGGAAGATTTCCACCCATACGGCAGCCATTGGAGGAGTGGCAGGAGCATTGGTGGCATTCTCTTTCAAGTTTGCCTATAATCCCGTATGGTGGCTTTGCCTCGTGTTGATGTTAGGAGGAATGGTGGGAA
>AUXO014305226.1_pt1 | contig 15534 bp, 16 predicted proteins | sample 768731 | NCBI WGS metagenome assembly AUXO01 (sample SAMN02715735, study PRJNA202380) | gut metagenome | biome: sheep rumen | host: Ovis aries | place: New Zealand: Palmerston North
TGCAAAACAACTTGTAAAATCATTACCTGGCGCACCTAAAAATACACAAGCTGATAGCTCTGATATTGGAGAGATAGTATTATCGTTTGTTGCGTGTTTGCAACTTGCGGCAACTACCGCAGCTATAGGCGCTAGCTGGCTTCTTTATTTAGTAAATCATTTAATGTAAAAAGCACAACTTTAGTTGTGTTTTAATTTTGATTTTTTAGTTTATTTAAAGTTTGATTTATAGTAGATTTATCTATATTGTTAACTTGATACCATCCGTATTTAGTCATTTCATCATATGTTCTTGCTTGATGTTTCAGGATTTCATCTAAACCTTCTTTTAAAATGTTTCTTATATCTTGGTTAGAACTTTCTAATGTTCCGTGGACATATACTTCAACTGTACTTTTAAGAATTAATAAATAATTATCCATTAAAACTTGATCATTCATTAGCTTTTACCTCCAACATATTCATCAATTTTTCTTTGGTAGTTTTATGCCCTTCTAGTTCATTTTGCAAGAAAGAAATTAAATTTTGATTTTCTAAATTTTTAATGGTATCTTCACATATGGTTATGATATTTTTTTCATGTCCAATTGCATCTTCTAAATAAAGTAATTCTTTTTGTGTCATATTATTCCTCCTTTGTTATTAATATGGAGGTTTTTTTATTATTTATTCTCTTCTAGCGTTTTTTGTTATTTTAATTTTATTTAGCAGTTTTATATATCTTTTTAATTATGCCTTTTATATGGTAGAACTTCTTCTTTTAAATATTATATATACTCAATAACACTCTGATTTTCTTTTTACTAAAAATTAATTTATATATTTTTAATTCATATACTTAAGCAGGGAGTTGGTTTTTAGCATGATTAAACTTTTAAAAATATTATTTAAAGATTTCTATTTTTTTACGGCTTCTTATTCTAATAATGTGTTTCCGGATCCATTACCTAGAGATGAGGAGGAGGAATGTATTAAGAAAGCTAATATGGGTGATAAGGAAGCCAGAAACAAACTAATAGAACACAATCTGCGATTAGTCGCACATATTGTTAAAAAATATGATCATAATGCAGAAAATTCTGATGATTTAATAAGTATTGGCACTATTGGTTTAATTAAAGGGGTTGATAGCTATAGTTTTAAACACAAGACAAGGCTTACCACTTATTGTGCTAGATGTATTGAAAATGAAATACTGATGTTTTTTAGAGCTAATAAGAAAAATAGTAAAAATATAAGTATTGATGAACCAATAGGCTTTGATAAAGAAGGCAATGCCATAACGTTTTTAGATATCTTAAAAACGCCCAATCCTGATTTTGCCTTGGATATTCATACACAAGATAATATTAAACTGCTTAAAAAGTATTTTACTGTATTATCACCTAGGGAACAAAAGATTATAATTAAAAGATATGGCTTAAATAATGAGAATGAAATAACACAAAAGGAGATTGCTAAAGAAATGGGTATTTCTAGAAGCTATGTTTCAAGGATAGAAAAAAGGGCTTTAACTAAGATGCTTAGAGAATTTATAAAAAATAAGAATAATTAAAAAAGAATTAGATTTTTTTCTAATTCTTTTCTTCTATGACAGTCTGACATCTTGGGCATAGATGATTTGTTAAATCTTCTTCATTAAAGTAGTTCCAACATCTTTCGCATCTTTCACCTTCGAATTTTTGAATTTTAACTTTGCAGTATTCATATTTTGGTAAATCTTCAGCAGTTATTACAACATCCGAAACAATAAATAATTGTTTTAGATTAGTAATAATTGGTTTTAAGGTTTCTTTATCTTCATCTAATAAATTTAAATATACTTTAGCTTCTAGAGATTTACCGATAATTTTTTCATTTCTCGCTTCTTCTAAAGCTTTATAAACGTCATCTTTGATACTGAAGAATAGATCCCACATTTCCATAAGTTCTTCACTATTTTTGTAGTTTTCTACTTCTGGAAATCTTTCTAAATGAACGCTTTTTTCTTTTTTACCCGGAAGCAATTTATAAACTTCCTCTGATGTATAAGGTAAGATTGGAGCCATCAATTTTACTAAAGCAAGTACTATTTTATATAATGCTGTTTGGACGCTTCTTCTTTCTAGTCCATCAGCTTCTTCGATGTATAAGATATCTTTAGTAAAGTCTAAATAGAAATTAGATAAATTATTTACGTAATTATTAACTAGTTTATAGATTTCGTCATAATTATAGTTATCATATGCTTTTCGGACATTTTCGACAAATTCATTTAGATTATTTAGAATGTATTTGTCTGCTGATGGCATTTTGTCATATGGAATCATTTCTTTTTCTGGGTCAAAGTCGAATAGGTTTCCTAACATAAATCTATAGGTATTTCTAATTTTTCTATATGATTCCTGAACTTGAGTTAATAATTCATTGCTAAATTTAACGTCTTCTGTATAATCAACGCTGGCAACCCATAATCTTAGAATGTCTGAGCCTTGTTTATTAACGACTTCTAGTGGTGATACTGAGTTATTACCAGATTTACTCATTTTTAAGCCTTTACCATCAACGATAAAACCGGCTGAAATAAGTTCTTTATAAGGACTTTTTCCATAAGCAGATACGCTGCAGATTATTGAAGAGTTGAACCAACCACGATATTGGTCAGAGCCTTCAATATATACGTCAGCTGGGAATGGCATTCCTCTTTCAATTAAGGTTCCAGCAAATGAAGTTCCTGAATCAAACCAAACATCCATTATATCGGTTTCTTTAGTAAAGTTACCATTTGGACTAGCTGGGTTAGTATAGCCTTTTGGAAGTAGATCTTTAGCATCTCTTTCGAACCATACGTTAGATCCGTGCTCTCTAAATAAATCTGCCACGTGCATCATAACATCATAGTCTAAGATTTCTGAGCCATCTTCATTATAGAATATTGGAAGTGGTACTCCCCAAGCTCTTTGTCTTGAAATGCACCAGTCTCCTCTACCATCTATCATGTTGTACATTCTTGTTTTACCCCACTCGGTGTGGAATTTGACGTTGTTTTCAAGTTCATTTAAGATTTCTTCTTTAACTTTATCGACGTTACAGAACCATTGAGTAGTTGCTCTAAAGATGATTGGTTTTTTTGTTCTCCAGTCGTGTGGGTATGAGTGTGTGATGAACTTTAATTTTAATAAATATCCGTTTTCATCTAACCATTTAACAACTTCTTTATTGGCGTCTTCAAAGAATAAGCCGCTGAATATACCTGACTCTTCGTTTAAAATGCCTTGGTCGTTAACGCCGTTTACCATTTCTAAGTTATATTTTTTGCCGGCATTAAAGTCGTCTACACCGTAGGCTGGTGCGGTATGAACTAAGCCTGTTCCTGTATCTAAAGTAACGTGATCAGCTGTTACTACTGGACTTATTCTATCCATAAATGGGTGTTTATATTTGACATTTAATAAGTTTTCACCTTTGAAAGTATTTAATACTTCGTAATTTTCAAAGCCAAATTCTTCCATTAATGATTCTAATAATTCGGTTGCAACAATATAAATGTTGTCATTTACTTTAACTCTAGAGTAATCGAAGTTAGCTCCGGCGCATACCCCGGTATTGCCTGGCAATGTCCAAGGTGTTGTTGTCCAAATAACTAATTTATCTCCTTTTTGAATTTCTTCATTACCTTCTTCTACGGTAAATGGTACGTAAATAGATGGATCTTTTCTATCTTTATATTCAATTTCGGCCTCAGCTAGGGCTGTTTCACTACTTGGTGACCAGTATACTGGTTTTAAGCCTTTAAATATTAATCCTTTTTGAGCCATTTTAGCAAATACTTCAATCTGCCTTGCTTCGAACTGTGGACTTAAAGTAATATATGGATGATCCCAATCAGCAATAACGTTTAGCTTTTTAAAGTCTTCTCTTTGAGTATCAACTTGTTTTAAGGCATATTCATAACAGTATTTTCTAAAGTCGGCCAAATTCATTTCTTTTCTATTAACACCACTATTAGTTATGGCTTGTTCAATTGGAAGTCCGTGGGTATCCCAACCAGGAATAAATTCTACGTAATAGCCTTCCATCATTTTTGAACGGTTAATGAAGTCTTTTAATATTTTGTTTAGGGCGTGTCCTAGATGGATGTTTCCATTGGCGTATGGTGGCCCATCGTGTAAAACGAATGGTTTGTTTCCTTTGTTTTTTTCTTTAATTAGACCGTATAAGTCCATTTCTTCCCAAGCTTGTCTTTGTAAAACTTCATTTTCAGCTAAATTACCACGCATTTTAAATTCAGTTTGTGGCATTAATAATGTGTCTTTATAATCTTCCATAATTTATCTCCTTCTTTTTAATATATTCGTCATTTCTTTTAATTATAGCATACTTAAATGTTTAAAACAATATGTTTTTCCCTTGTAAAACAAGAAAAAACTCATCCTAGTTAAGGACGAGTTAGCCGCGGTACCACCTTATTTTATAAATATATACTCTTTTTAACTATAACGCGTTACCGTCTTTTCCTACTTTATTTCAAAAAAAAGCATCTAGAGTGATTTATATGCTTTAAAGTTTACTGAATTTCACCTAGCTTCAGTTCTCTATAAAACTTATTATAAGCATATCGTCTCCGTCATATGCGTTTATATATCTAACTGATCAATGTCATCAATTATTTCTAATTGTGATTCGATAATATTTTTAAGTCTTCTTTTTAAGATATTAACATTTCTCTTGGTATTAGAGGCATCGTTTTCAATTTTTTCTGCTCTAAGAAGGGCTTCGTTAACTATTCTACTTGCATTCTTTTTGGCGTCGTCTAAAATTATTTCACTTTCACGATGAGCAGCTACTTTTAATTGGTCTGAGGTCTTTTGAGCCATAAAAATAGCTTTGTTTAATGTCGATTCCATTCTCTCATATTGTTCAACTTTTTCTTGTAAACCGCTATTTTCTTCTAATCTGCTTTCAAGCATTTTTATCTGTTCGTCTTTTTCTTTTAACAGTTCATTTTTTGCGTTAACGTCCGTGACTAGTTTTTCAACTCTTCCAATAACTTCATCTAAAAAGTTATTTACTTCTTCTGGGTCATACCCTCTAAGAGTTCTATTAAATTTTTCCATAAACTCTACCTCTCATCGGCCCTTATGCCTCTATATTCTTTTACTCTTACCACTCTATATTAATATCGTCATTATCGTGAATGCCTTTTCCTTCGGTTTCACCAGTTATTTTTCCTTGAACATTTACATTATTTGGTGTACATAGGAAAATTCCTCCACCAATTTTTTGCAGATCACCATTAATTGCATATATTGTACCACTCAAGAAATCAACTATTCTTTTAGCTTGTTCAGGGGTTACTCTTTTTAAGTTTACAACAACTGTATTTCTTTTCTTTAAGTGATCGGCTATTTGTTGCGATTCTGAATAAGCTCTGGGCTCTAATAAAATCATTTTAGAATTACCGTCTTCTAAAGCTTCTTCAGGTTTTAAGTCATAGTATTTATTTTTATCTGGGTCTGTAAAGATTGGTTCATCTTCACCCATCATTTTTTTAATAAGTCCCATAAATATCCTCCTTGTATTTATAATCTTTTACTATAGATAATTTTAACATAAAAAGCAAAAAAAGAAAATGTTTTTTACATTTCTTTTTATTTTTTGATATATTTTTAAAATAAAATACACTTTTTGACACTTTTATGGGGTTATATTATTTGTTTCTTCGGCTTTCACTTCTAATAGTCCTATCATGTTTTAGTTCTGCTGCGGCATACTGTAGTGCAAAACCGTTTTCTTTTGCGGCTTCTAACACTATTTCCCGGTCTTTTTTTAATTCTTCATCAGCATACTGTAGTGCAAGGCCATTTTCTTTTACTGCTTCTAATACAATTTCCCTGTCATTTTTTAATTCTTCTTTTGCATACTTTAGTGCAAGACCATTTTGTTTTACGGCTTCTAGCACTATTTCCCAGTCTTTTCTTAATTCTTCTTTTACATACTTTAGTGCAAGACCATTTTGTTTTACGGCTTCTAGCACAAACTCCCGGTCATTTTTTAATTCTTCATCAGCATACTGTAGTGCAAGGCCATTTTCTTTTACGGCTTCTAACACTATTTCCCGGTCTTTTTTTAATTCTCCATCAGCATACTGTAGTGCAAAACCGTTTTGCTTTACGGCTTCTAGCACAAACCCACGGTCTTTTTTTAATTCTTCTTTTGCATATTCTAATACATGAATGTTTTGTTTTACTGCTTCTATAATTACATCATATTCGTTAATAGCAAAGCCTTTATTAATTTGATAACCCGCTATTCTTAATAAGAAGGCCACTTTGTCATTAAAATCTGTTAGGCTATCATAATCACTTTGAATATTTCTCTTACCTATTATTTCACCTATTCTTGGATCATCATACAAACCGAATCCACTTATATATGATTTTAATTCATACAAAAATACTATTTCTTCATAAGTTAGTTCTTCATTATTATTTGTTTTTCTCTCTATTTTTGTAAGTAAACTCATGTCATGAGCTTTTTTTTGATATTTTTCTCCCTCTTTATTTGGAAATTCTGATAGTTTTTTCGATGCAATTTCTATCATTTCGGATTCTAAATTTTGACCATTTCCTATTCCTCTTACTTCAGCTATTTTAGATTGTCCTTCCATTCTTATGGCTATTCTTGGTTCGGTTGGATTTCCATTTTCGTCATATGTGTAGTATACATAAAAGTCTCCTAATTTTATTTGCTTTTTGCATACATCTTCTCCAACTGTGCACCAGCCGGTATTTTTTCCTTGAAGGCTTTTCCAAAGTTCTTGATAATTATCTCCTTGCTCATATTTTATCCATTTCCCTGCTATTCCGCTTGCCCTTATTGCTTTTTGTTCTTCCATTTGAATTAATAAATATGTATATAATTTTTGGAAGCTTTCGCCATTTTCTAGGGCTTTTATCTCTTCGAAAGTCAGCGTCTTATTGCTTGTCAATTTTGAAAGCATTGTATACATTTGGCTTAATATTTCTGGGTTTACAGAGATAAATGGGCTTGTTGTATCTTTTGTTCTTTTTCTAAATTTTTTCTTTTCTTTATCAAACTGTCCTAGTTTTAGCATCCCTTGAAAGGCATAAAACTTAAACCACGTTGGATACATGGCGTCTTCGTTATTTAAGTAATCTATCCATCTATCTATAGATTTTTTTTGATTTTCTTGTATTTGTCTTAACCATTCGTTTTTTCGTTCTTCAGTTATTCTAATATTGCCTTGTCCTTGTTCGCGTGCTATTTTCCACTGAAGCATAATATAACTTTCTGGAAGATGATCTATGACATATTTTCTATAATAAAATGCTTTTAATATTTCTATTTTTCTTGGAGTATCGTGGGCTTTTTCTATTCTTTCCATATATATTTTTACGGCTGTTTCTCTACTGTCTGGATTAACGCCTTTTCTTGCAATTGCTTTTTTTACTTCTTCACTATTTATAAGCTCTTGATATATATGGTCTATAAAGCTTTCGCCTGATTTATATCCTTGCATACCATCACCTTATTTTTATTTTACCACAAAAAAATATTTTGCATATTTTTTACTATTAATTATACAATTTATTTACAAAAAATCAGATTTAATATCTGATTTTGTCATTTATATAATCTACTATTTCATCTATGTTTATAGTTATTTGTTCCATTGTGTCTCTATCTCTAACAGTAACAGTGCCTTTTTCTAAAGTGTCATCATCTACTGTTATGCAAAATGGTGTTCCCATGATATCCTCTCTTCTATATCTTTTCCCAATACTTCCAGAGGCATCATATGTGACATCAAAGTAGTCTGATAATTTATCAAATAGTTCTTCGGCTTTTTTTGTATGGAATTTTTTCATAAGTGGAAGTATAGCCACTTTATATGGAGCAATGGCTGGTAAAAATCTCATAACTTCTCTTCCGTCTTCTTCTTTATCGTATGAGTCAAATAGTACTGCTAAAACTAATCTATCTATACCAACTGTTGATTCAATAATATACGGAATATACCTCTCATTTGTTTCTGGGTCGATAAATTCCATAGATGTACCCGAGTGTATTTGATGACTTTTCAAGTCAAAGTCTGTTCTATTATGAGTTCCGTTTATTTCGCCCCAGCCAAATGGAAATTCGTATTCAATATCACACGCTTCTTTAGCGTAATGAGCTAGTTTTTCATGATCATGATATCTTAATTTGTTTTCATTTATTCCTAAACTTATAAAGTAATTTTTAGCGTAGTTTTTGAAATATTCATAAGTTTCGGAGTCTGCCCCTGGTTTTACGAATGTTTGATATTCCATTTGTTCAAATTCAATTGTTCTAAATGTGAAATTACCTGGAGTAATTTCATTTCTGAAGGCTTTTCCTATTTGACCAATACTAAATGGCAAATTACTTCTTGTTGTTCTTTTAACACTTAAGTAGTTTACGTATTCACCTTGAGCGTTTTCTGGTCTTAAGTATACTTTACTTTTAGCATCTTTAACAACACCTCTATTAGTTTCAAACATTAAGTTAAATTCTCTAATGTCAGTGAAATTTGATTTGCCACATTTTGGACATGGTATTTTATGATTTTTTATATATTTAATCATTTCATCTTCTGTCATACCGTCGGCATGAGCATTTTTGTCAAAGTCATCTATTAGGTTATCAGCTCTATGTCTTGTTTTGCATTCTTTACAGTCAACTAGAGGGTCAGAAAATGAACTTACATGACCTGATGCAACCCAAACTTCAGGATTCATTAATATATCAGCGTCTATTTCATAAGCGTTTTTTCTTTTCCTTATAAAATATCTTCTCCATGAATCTTTAAGGTTATTTTTTAATTTTGATCCTAGTGGGCCATAGTCCCAAGTATTGGCAAGACCCCCATATATTTCACTTCCTTGAAATATGAACCCATATTGTTTACATAAATTCACCATTTCATCCATTGTTAATTTTTCCATATTTTTCCTCCTTTTAATAAAAAACTCCTAGAAAGTATAAGGACGGTTTTTGCCGCGGTTCCACCTTATTTATTCTAGAAGAATCACTCTTAGTATATAGCTCTTGGTTTCCAAGCCCGTCATCGCTTTTCATTACACTTAAATTATATGCATTTTTTTGGATTTAGTCAATGGTTTTTTATACTTTGATAAATATAGGAACGGTGTATCTAAAGCGGCAATGATTATTTCTAGGATAGAAGCTACTGTGGTTAGCTCTAAAATAGTTGTCAGGTTATATACTCCTGTGAATGCAAGAATGCCAAATAAATAATTTTCTAGTGAGTTTGAAATCATTGTGGATACATTATTTCTAAGCCATAATTTATTTGGAAATTTCTTTTTGATTTTTTCATATAAGTATATATCAAACATATTACTTACATAGTACATAAAAATGCTTGAAATACTAACTCTTAAATTAATGCTGAATATTGTCTTCATGCTAGATTGTGCAAAATCAATGTCGTTTGGTTTATATAATAATGCTATCTGAGTAGATATAATAAAAACTATTTGGGAAAAAACGGCAAGCATAATTGCTTTTTTACTTTCTTCTTTACCATATTTTTCATTCATGATGTCTGTTGCTAGAAAGCTTGATGCAAATAATACATTTCCTAAATTTACTTTAAAAGATAATAAATCTATGCTTTTGCATATTATAATATTAGCAATAATTGTCGCACTACTAATCCATGCATATAGTCCTTCTTTTTTAAATAATTTTTCTGAAATTACAGTTAAACCAAATGTTACAAAAACGCTTATAATACCTAATATAATATTCATAATATTTCCTTTCTTTTTTATAGGGTGACTATTTTAAATTTGTGTTACTAACGAATCTACTGGGCAGTAATTATCGGTTAGTATAATATCTTCATCCGTTATAGTAGTATTATAACTATTTTCATAATTCAAATCGTCATCTGTTGCAATAACCATTAAATTTTGATTTTCATCTTTATAAATTGAATTACAAGGGATGATGTAAACATTTTTAAAGGCAGTATATAATGTTTTTATCTCTGATTTTAAGAATTTTGAGTTTTTTCCTTCAATTGAACCTATTACATTTGTTAAATATATCCCGTTTTTGTTTAATGATGATTTAATTTTACTGATGGCTTCTTTTGTTGTTAGTGTCTTTGGTGGGACTATGCCAGAGAAGGCGTCATTAAGTATAGCATCATATTTTTTGGTATTTCTATTTAAATATGTTCTTCCATCTTCGTTATATATTTTTATTCTTTTTTTAGCATCATACTTGTCTATTGTTTCGCTTAAATAAAAATATTTTTTGGCAATTCTAGTTATATCTTCATCTATTTCAACAACATCTATTTTTTTGTTTAAATAGTGGCTGATAAAATACTTTGGATATGAATACCCACCACCGCCTATCATAAGGACATTATTAATTTCTATTTTTGAGTTAAACAGCATATCATAATATTTTGTATATTTATAAACAAGATCAGTGCGTTTATCTTTGTCTAAATATGTTGCTGACTCGTATCCTCCATCTATATTGAGGGTCCTAATTTTATTATTCATACTGTATGAATTTGATAAGGTAACTTCACCATACTGGGTATCAAGTATTGCTTTAATTTGTGTGTCGCCATTTAATATTTTTTGCATGTTAATAATATTTTTTTTGTAATAATTTAATGATAATAATATCTCAATTATAATTAATGCAATATATATTATTTTAATATGTAAGCTAAAACTGGTGTGCAAAAAAAGGCTTAATAACAATAAACATATAGATGAGAAAAAAATAATTTCCATACTTCCAAAATTAGGCATTAAATAAAAGCCACTTAAAAATGTACCAAATATTCCTCCAATCGTTGAAATAGCATATATTTTTCCTGATATTTTGCCAGCATTATTTATGCTATTTAATTTATTTTTTAAAATGATTGGATTTGTAAACCCTAATAGTAGTGAAGGAATAAAAAACAATGTAATTGTTGAAATAATAGCGGCCACTTTAATATCATTAATCATTAGACTATATTTTTCTAAAATATAATCTGCAATAAATGGAATTATTAATATGAATATTGAGTCGATTATTAGTAGTATTTTTAAGCATTTGTCGCTTTCCCACTTGTCAGCTAAAATTCCACCTATAAAATTTCCTAAACTGCTGCTTAATAAAATAATTCCAATTATACTAGTCCATACAATATTTGTGTTTCCAAAATAAGGGGCTAGGACTCTAGAAGCGACTAGTTCTACTGTCATAAATATAGCTTCTACCACAAAAACAATTGTTTCGTATTTATATTTTCTCATATATGTCCACCTTTTAAAGTATAGCAAAATAAACTTAATTAGTCTATGTTTTTCTAATGTTATAGTGCATGTAAATAGATTACTCAATTAAAAAAAATCACTTAATAGTGAACCTTAATTTGTGATTTTTTGAAGATTTTGAATAAACTTTTTGCTTTTTAAATATAAGCCTGTATATCTACTATAGTAATCATCTAAAAACATATTTATTTCGTTTTTAGATTCTCTACTTATGTCTAATTTTGATATTTTAGATATATCGACATAATAAAACATTCTAATTAATTTTATAGTTTTTTCGGAAACTATTTTTTCATTTGTATAACATTTATCACATACGTATCCACCTTTATAACTAGATAAAGTTACTATTCCGTGCGGGCTACCACATATTGCGCATCCATCTAATATGGGCATAACCCCTAAAAAGTCTAGGTATTTAAGCTCTAGAATATTCATAATAACTAGTGGATCAAATCCTTCATCTATTTTAGTTAAAGCTTCTATCAATAAATCAAGTATTTTATTATTTTTGTTTTGTTTAATTACACCTTCTGAAAGTTCTAAAAGGTAAGTCCCATAGCTGATACTTGAAATGTCTTTTTTTAAATTTTTAAATGAATTTATAACACTAACTTCTTTTAAAGTAGAAAGTTTTCCTTCTTTATAATAAATTATAAATGTTCCGTATGTTAGTTTTGATGTTACACTTCTAAGTGGACTTTTAATATTTTTACATCCTTTGGCCATAATACCAAGCAGGCCATAATCTTTAGTAATGATATTTATTATTTTGCTTGTTTCACCATAGCTTGTTTCACTAACAATGATTCCTTCTACTTCAATTATTTTCATATTAACCTCGTTTATCTATATTTTTATATGCTAGATAATATTCTATTTTTCCGGTCATTCTAAATAAATTCCATAAATCTTCTTTTGTCATAATTTCACCTCTATTATTATAGTGTTTTAAGTATGATTATTTTATTCAAATAGTCATGCTTATTTTCTAATAATAGTATAGCGAACATATTTTCGATAGTCAATAGATTTTGCAAATTTATTTTTATTTGACACTATAATTATAACATATTATTTTATTTTCAATTAAAAAAACATCTGATTTCAACTTTTGCTGATTTCTGATGTTATTTTTATTCCATAAATTCATTAAACTTAAATTCATTTAAATACTTTTCTCTATCGCGCCATTTTTCGATAGTTTTTACATAAAGTTCTAGATAGACTTTTGTTTGAAGCAATGTTTCAATATCTTTTCTAGCAAGTGTCCCTATTTTTTTTATCATAGATCCATTTTTGCCAATAATTATTTTTTTAAGGGAATCTCTATCTACTATAATGGCAACATTTATAATATTTTTATCTTTATCTTTGACCATTTTTTCGGTTATACATGTAACTGAATGTGGGACTTCTTCTTTGGTTAAATTTAATATTTTTTCTCTCACGAGTTCTGCGACCATAAATTCTAAGCTTTTGTTTGTTTTTATTTCATCCCCAAAGTATTTTATAGTATCATTAAGGTATTTTTTTATGGTTTTTATTAATTCATCTATATTATTACCTTTTAGAGCAGATATAGGGACAATTTCTTTAAAATCATATAGGTCTTTATATTCATTAATTTTATTAAATATTTCATCTTTTGATAGTCCATCTATTTTATTGATTACAAGGATTACAGGTTTTTCTATTTGTTTTAGTCTTTCAATAACGTATTGGTCTCCCCTGCCTAAGCCTGCTTTCGCATCTACTAGTAAGCATATTATATCAACGTCGTCTATACTGTAATATGCTCCTTTATTAAGTATTTGACCAAGTTTATTGTTTGGTTTATGAATGCCTGGGGTGTCAACAAATACTATTTGACTGTCGTCATCATTATAAATTCCTTGAATTATGTTTCGTGTTGTATTAGATACGTTTGATGTTATAGCGATTTTTGATCCAACTATATTGTTTATTAAGGTTGATTTACCTGTATTAGGTCTTCCAACAAAACTTACAAATCCGCTTTTCATGCTTGTCCTCCTTTATATCTTTTTTATTAGCTTGGCGCATTTTAAATGGGGAATTTTCATTTTACTTTTTCTATAATAATGCGATAATTTTTGGAACGAATATTACAATAGCAATAGCTAAGGCAGATATTCCAAAAACTAAAACGGCTGCAGCGGCTGTATCTTTAGCTATTTTAGCTAGAGGATTTACTTCATCAGTTATTAGGTCGATAGTGGCTTCAATACTGGTATTTATAAGTTCAGTGGCAATAACTAGTCCGATTATTAGAAATACTACTAACCATTCTACAGATGATATTTTAAATATAATGCCAAAGGCGATAGCTAAAACAGTTGCAATGAAATGCACTAAGATATTTTGTTCATATTTAAAGGCATATTTTAATCCTTCAAATGCATATTTAAAACTATTAATTAATCTTTTTTTCCCTCTTATTTTTATTTTATCTCTTGAGACCGTAGTCATCTAAAATCAACTCCTGCTTTTTAAACATTATTTCTTCATCTTCTTTAGTCATGTGGTCATATCCTAATAAGTGTAGTAGTCCATGTACTGTTAAAAATCCTTGTTCTCTTAGCAAACTATGACCGTACTGTTTTGCTTGCTCTTTCATTTTATCAACGCATATGTATATATCTCCTAAAAGTCTTCCAAATTCAAAACTTATATTATCCTCACCATCTTCTAGGGCAAAGCTTATAACGTCTGTTACTCTATCGATATTTCTGTATTCTTTATTTATTTTTCTTATTGTTTTTCCATCTACAAAGATAACATTAAATTCTACGTTTTCTAAATTTTCGTGTTTTAAGGCATATTCAATTATTTTTTTTTCTTCATCTAAGTCTACTTTTTCATTTGTTTCATTAAATATTTCAAACTGATTCATTTTATACTCCTAACTGTATCATATTAAACATATATAACATGAACAAAACTGTCAAAATTATTATCATTATATTATAAACTATAGGCTTTTTCAATACATTTGGTAGATGGGCATGGATAGTATCTAGGCTGCGGTAAAAATAAAATCCAAATACGCCTCCTACAGTATTTAATATTATATCATCAATATCAAAAACTCTTCCGATTATTAGCTGTGTTGTTTCGATTGAAACGGAAACTAGTAATATTAAAAATAGTATTGATCTTAGTTTTTTTAAATCTAGGTAGTAGGATGCGAAAAAGCCGTAAGGGGCAAACATAATAATGTTTCCTAAAACGTTTTTTATAAATAGTCTACTACCAAGACTATATCTAAACATCTCTTTAAAAGGTATAAAGTTAGAACTACTCCAACCGACATCTTGGAATGTTACAACATAGAATAGGCATAATACATATATTATAAAAACAAATGATAAAAGTTCTTTATATAAAATAAATTCTTTTTTGTTTTTTACTAAATAAGTAATTCTCATACTTATGGCAATCACACTACTGATTAAAATAGTTGGCCAAACTTCTCCTAATATTTCTAAAAGGCTTTGTCTTATCATTTTCATCACCCAATTTCTGCAAAATCGGTAATGTCTTCATATACCGCAAAAAACATTTCCACTACTATTGTACTATTATTTACGGTACTTTTCAAATAATTACTACGAATTATGTACTCATCTTGTTTTAGTTTACGTTTTATCTCTTTTATAGATTCTTCTTTAGCTTTGAATAAAGCTTCATCGTATGTCAGAACTTCTTCGGTAACTATTGTTTCTTCTTGATGTTGTTTATTCAAAGTTATTGGAAGTAAATTGTGTTTTAAAATAGTTTTTTCTTTTATTTTTTTAGTTTTAAATTTATTTAAGGTAATTTCAAATGAATGGTTTAGAAATTTGATAGTATATATATTCTTTTTTTTACCAGTTAATTTTTCTTTTGAGATGGCAATGGGATATTCAGTTTTAGTAATGTACCATATTTCAGCATATACGTGGCCTTGTGCTCTAACCTGACCAGTTAGTTTGTTATTAAATATTAAATTTCCTGTTATTATTAAATCGCCTTTTTCAACATAATCATCCATGTCTTTTACTATGTCCCCTTTTTCGGCAATAACTTTTTTTATAACACCTGGTTTTTTAGCAATAATATTTCTAGGAGTATTGTTTTCTTGTTTTATAGGGATTTTTCTTTCTTCTACTCTGACTGTGTATTTCGTGCC
>AUXO014240242.1_pt1 | contig 15532 bp, 15 predicted proteins | sample 768731 | NCBI WGS metagenome assembly AUXO01 (sample SAMN02715735, study PRJNA202380) | gut metagenome | biome: sheep rumen | host: Ovis aries | place: New Zealand: Palmerston North
ATGGTAGTATATTAATTGAAAAGAAGTGCTACCGGTAGACGGTTAGCCCAAGTTTTATGATTGGTAAAATGACCGCTCAAGTTTCTCAGGCTTGTGGGCGGTTATTTTTGTGTCTTGGAATCATGCTTTCCACGATTATAGCCAAGACTATAGAACGTTGCACATAATGCAAGTACTGCAATCAAGTCATTAATAGTGAGCATAATCAAGTTCCTCCATTTGAAAGATTTCTCAAAAAGAGATTTCTATAATAAACAGAGGTCACAGTACTCTGGAGAAGGACTAACCGCCTACCGTAGATACAGGTAGCACGTTGAATAATATAGCAAACAAACGTTCATTATGCAATAATTAATATGTAAGTGAGTAATATAATGAGCAGTAGAATATTAGAATGGCTTAGGAAATATGATGTAGCTGTAGCTAATGGACGAGCTAAAGATAGAGTTGAAGGGAATCAATCCAGACTGATACGTCAGATATACAGCAAACTATGTAAAGGCAAGGAAGTTGCTTGGATTGCTGAAGATCTTGAGGAAGATGAAATCAGAGTATAGGCAATTTGTAACGAAGCCGTCAGATTTACACCTGATTATAATGAAGAGCAGGTTGTAAAGGTCGTTTTGGAACAGGTGGAGGCTTGAGAGTATATTATTATCAAAGCTACATGGAATTATAATAAAACAAACATAAGAGCAAGGCTCCGGAAATAAGATATGTGACTGTCTTATTTCTGAGAGCTTTTTTAGTTGGAATAAGTAAAGTATTTTTAATGGTGACGAGGCACCCAGATTGTGTGGGGATTTGTAAGGAATTATTAAAGGTGATATACAACTAACTGGATTAAATGAAAGGTATGAATCAGAAAAATGATGACGAGAAGTTCTTTTTTTGGTGCTGTTGGAAAAAGGAAATTTGTTGTGTGGGGAGGAGGGAAAAAATGTCGGACTACGATAAAGTGGATGGAGTTTCACGGAATAGATATAGATCATATTGTTGATTCTAATGCGAATTCTCTCCCAAATGTTTTGTACGATATTTCAGTTATAGATTCTTTTTCCTTTTTTAATAGCTATTCTGATCATATTGTTATTATATCCACAGATGATTACTATGAAGAAATAGCTAGAAATTTGGATACCAAAGGTATAAAAGACTATATTGCTTTTTCAGCACTGGATTGTATTGGTAATGATAATGAATATAACAGAAGTAAATGGATTATTGATAAGCTCAAGCAGATTGATGAGGGAAAGAGAATTCTTGATGCTGGTGCAGGTGAATTGAAGTATAAGACTTATTGCAACCACTTAGCATATGTTAGTCAGGACTTTTGTCAATATGATGGTATTGGTGATGTTGGATTTCAAATGGGGAAGTGGGATACTTCTGGCATTGATATTGTTAGCGATATAATTGATATACCGGTTTCGAATGAATCATTTGATGCGATTTTATGTTCGGAAGTCTTTGAGCATATTGTTAGTCCGCATTTAGCCATTAAAGAATTTAGTAGAATTCTTAAGGAAGGTGGAAAACTGATTCTGACCGCGCCGTTTTGTAGTCTAACCCATTTTGCACCATTTCATTATAGTACTGGGTATAATATTTTTTGGTATAGAAAAGTATTGTCTGAATATGGTTTTGAAATTATTGAAGAAGAAAGTAATGGTGATTATTTTTCATATATCGCCCAGGAATTGCGCAGGCTTGAAGGAGTTTCGATGGAGTACAAAGGATATGAATTTGATCAGTCTGACAAGGACTTGATTACAATGTGTTTATCATTTTTAGATAAAATCAATAATATTTCTTCTAAAAAGAATTCATCCGAAGTGTTGTGTTATGGCTGGCAAATTGTTGCTATTAAGAATTACCATAACTGAGTATAACATGATATTACTGGGATGGATCATGTTATCAGTTTTTAGTCAAAAATAGTTTATTTTGTCTGAAAGGTATACGGTACCATTTTTCATGAATAAAAAAGTATTAATAACAGGAATAACAGGTCAGGACGGTTCGTTCTTAGCGGAATTGTTACTTGACAAAGGCTATGAAGTTCATGGTCTTATCCGTAGATCCTCATGTCCTAATATTTCTAGGATATGTCATTTGATAAGTGAGGATAGGATAACATTACATGATGGTGATCTCACTGATGGGGCAGCATTAACAGGGATAATCTCTGAAATTAGACCAAATGAGATATATAATCTTGCGGCTCAATCAGATGTACATGTATCTTTTACTTCTTCTGAGTATACAGGGAATGTGGATGCGTTGGGGGTGCTTAGAATACTCGAAGCTGTAAGAATCTGTGGCTTAACTGCAACTCGAATTTATCAGGCATCAACTTCTGAGCTTTATGGAAGAGTTGATAAGGCTCCTCAGGATGAGAACACTCCTTTTCATCCTTATAGCCCGTATGCAGTCGCAAAGCAGTATGGATATTGGATAGTGAGAGAGTACAGGGAAGCGTATAACATGTTCGCGGTTAACGGCATTCTATTTAATCATGAGTCTGAGAGGAGAGGTGAGAACTTTGTTACAAGGAAGGTCACTCTCGCTGCAGGCAGGATAGCAGAAGGACTTCAAGATCACTTAGAATTGGGCAACCTTGATAGTTTAAGAGATTGGGGATATGCGAAGGATTATGTGGAGTGTATGTGGCTTATGCTTCAACACGATAAGCCAGATGATTTTGTGATAGCTACTGGTGAACAACATACTGTCAGAGATTTTGTGGAACGGGCATTCAAAGAAAATGGATTTGATCTCAGGTGGGAAGGAACTGGACTAAATGAAAAGGGGTACGATACAACAACCGGAAAGATGCTAGTATGTGTTAATCCTAAATGGTTCCGTCCAACGGATGTGGTAAACCTATGGGGTAATCCTACTAAGGCAAAGAATGAATTAGGATGGAATCCTTCAAAGACAAGCTATGAAGACTTGATTAGAATAATGGCTAATCACGATAGGATGTTGGCGAGACAAGAGAAAGCAAAGACAAAGGTAATATAGAGTGATGCCATGAGGGAATAAAGTGATTCTGTCTTTACTGAAAAAATAGTGAATGATAGAAGCTAATATTGTATTTGATGCTGTAGTTGATGACAAGATATAGTATTAGGATTGTAATAAAAATGATGTTTGATAAGCAAAGTAAAATCTATATAGCAGGTAGAAGTGGTCAAGTGGGATCTGCAATAGAAAGAAAACTACGTTTGGAAGGGTATAATAACATAATAGGATTAAGATCAAAGGAACTTGATCTTAGAAATCAATTAGATGTGTATGAGTACTTTAAAAAAGAACGACCTGATTATGTATTTTTAGCAGCGGCAATGGTTGGTGGTATTATGGCTAATATTAATAACCCTGCTAAATTCCTATATGATAATCTTGCGATTCAGAACAATGTAATTGAAGCATCAAGAATATATAAAGTAAAAAAACTGTTATTCTTAGCTTCTTCGTGCGTTTATCCTAGATTGGCTCAACAACCTATGAAAGAGGAATATCTTATGGATGGAAAACTTGAACCTACAAATGAAGGATATGCATTGGCTAAAATAACAGGTTTGAAGATGTGCAAGTATTATAATCAGCAGTATAAAACAGATTATATTTCAGTAATGCCATGTAATATATATGGGTATGGTGATAATTTTGATTTGAATACGTCGCATGTTGTAGCTGCACTAATAAGAAGATTCCATGAAGCAAAAGTTGGGAACCATAGCAAAGTTACAGTATGGGGAACAGGGAATGCTCGCAGAGAGTTTTTATTTGTAGATGATTTAGCTGACGCTTGTTATTATTTGTTTAATACGTATTCCGGAAATGATTTTTATAATGTTGGGACTGGCAATGATGTTACTATCAAGGAACTTGCCAATATCATAAAGTCAGTTGTAGGCTTCAAAGGCGAAATAGTGTTTGATTGTTCAAAACCAGATGGAATGCCAAGAAAGCTGTTAGATGTTTCTAAACTTAATCGATTAGGATGGCATTCAGTTACAGAATTAAAAGATGGATTAAAAAAAACATATGATTATTTTTTAGAAAACAATATTGGATTGGGAACCGAATAGACTATGGTTACATAAAATATATTAAGGATATATGTGAATATTTCGGTATCACACAAAATTATTTGTTCTTGGACAAAAGATGAATAAGAAATATTGACACCTTAATAAATTTAATTTGTAGGGATGTTCTAAAGTGATGAAGATGGAAAAAGAATGCATTACGTAAACTTTAAATACTTTTTGGAGGGGTATAAAAGATCTCAAGAGTAATAGTGATCAAAATTGAAACTTATGAAAAATCACTTTAATAAAGGAGTGACTTAAATATATGAGATATTCATTGTCAGACGAAACTTGGAATAATGAAGAATTAAAAGCAATAAATACAGTTATAGAATCAAATAGATTTACGATGGGCGAACAGGTACTAGAATTTGAAAAAAGATTTGCCGAAAAGATGGGAGTACGATATGCCGTGATGGTAAACTCAGGTTCTTCGGCTAATCTTATTGCGATGTCTGCAATGGTATATTCAGGAAGATTAAAGGCTGAAGATGAAGTCTTGGTTACTGCCGTCTCATGGAGTACTACATATTTTCCTATAATGCAATTGGGCCTAAAACTAAGATTTGTAGACATAAATATTCAAACTCTTAATGTAGATGTTAATAAATTGGAAAAAGCGATAACGGACAAAACAAGGGCGATAATGGTCGTGAATCTATTAGGTAATCCAAACGATTTTTGCGTCATAAATGAAATATGTAAAAGACACGAATTGCTTTTACTCGAGGACAATTGTGAGTCTATGGGAGCTTCCTTTGATGGTAAAATGGCGGGCACCTTTGGAAATATAGGCTCTTTTTCAATGTATTATTCGCATCATATATCAACTATGGAGGGAGGTGTGTGTGTTACCGATGATGAAGAACTGTATCACTATATGTTGGCTATAAGATCACATGGATGGACAAGACATCTACCAGATAAATCCTCACTTTACAGCAAAATGGATGATTTGTTTTATGAGAGTTTTAATTTTATTGTTCCCGGTTATAATTTGAGACCTATAGAGATGGAAGCGTCAATAGGAATTAAACAATTAGAAAAATTAGATAGTATTGTTGAACAAAGAAGAAAAAACGCAGAGTACTTTATACATAAAATGAAAACGGACGATAGGTTTATTTTACAAAAAGAAAATGGGTTATCATCTTGGTTTGGTTTTTCTATCATTCTTGAAAATGAATTATGCGGACGAAGAGATGATGTGATAAAAGGATTAACCTGTAATGGGATTGAAGTTAGACCAATCGTAGCTGGAAATTTTGTCAGACAGAAAGCTGTAAAATATTTAAATTATACGGTAAGTGGAAATTTATATAATGCAGATTATATTCACGATAATGGTTTTTTTGTTGGCAATCATTCAGTGGAGATGAAAGATAATATTGATTTACTTGTGCATTCTTTACGTAATATATAAATTATTTTGGGTAATGATGCTTTTGAAAATAAGGTGATTATATTCCTGCTGGAAAGGTTTTGATTATATGGACATAGTAAGATTTAAAGGTGGATTAGGCAATCAAATGTTTCAATATGCATTTGTTGAAGCTCTTAGATCTAGAAATCGCACGGTTAAATGTAATCTAGGGTTTTATAAAAAGCATCCAGAAGCAAGAAGATTTGTTCTTAATGATGTATTTCCAAATGTTTTACTTGAAGAAATAGGGGATGATGAGTTTGATGCCATTGATAAAAAATGGCAAGAAATAAAAAACAACAAGAGTAATCTAGAAGTATTTTATAGTAATGTTCCCGATCGTTTTTTTTGGGTAGAAAGAGAATGTATAGATGAGGGGAAATATTTAGATCAGGTTTTCGAAACAAAGAATTGTGTTTTCGTGGGTTATTGGCAGTCATGGAAATATTTTAGAAATATCGAAGAAAGAATTCAACAATCGTTTTGTTTTGGAATAGTGGAAAAGGAACTAGAAAAACTGTATGCACAAATAAAAAATCATAATAATTATACATCCGTACATATTCGAAGAACAGATTATTTACATCACTTGGATTTATATGGAGATATATGTACTGAAGAGTATTATAAAAATGCGATGGACTACGTTGAAAGAAATACAAGAAGTAATGTAAGATTTTTGGTTTTTACAGATGATTGTGAATGGGCAAAAGAAAATTTTAGGAGAAGGGATTGCATGTTTTTGAATTATGATTGTTTTGATAATTATAGGGACTGGTATGATATGTATCTGATGTCATCATGTGCAAACAATATAATCGCAAATAGTTCATTTAGTTGGTGGGGGGCATGGCTCAATTCTAACGTCCAGAAGATGGTAGTTGCACCTAAGAAGTGGATAAATGGTAGAGATATGAAGGATTTATGCCCGGAAGAATGGATTAGAGTATAGTTGGATTTTGGAAAGGACAAGAGAATGGAACAATACTATCTAGCTATGGATAATATCGTTGAGGCTGAAGGTAAGCTTTGGTTTTTCTCGTTTAAAGATAATTTTTTATGTTGTATGAAAAAGGATACTTTTGATGTGGAAGTTGTTTTAGCAATTCCTAAGATAGGAGGAAGCTTAAATAGAGCACCCCAATACGGAAAGATAATATGGTATGACAGAAAAATATATATTATCCCTAATTTAATGATAGATATTATTGTATATGATATCCAAGAAAAAAGCATAAAAAGTATTAGTTACCCCAGGGAACCATTTGTTGGGATGGTTTTTTTAGATGCGGTAAGGTGTAACTCAAAACTATATCTAATCCCATGTGAATACAACAAAATATTGTGTGTTGATTTGGAGACAGATACAGTTAGTATTTCTGCTTCAATTGATAGAAATGTTCAGGCGTGGGGGAATATATGGCGTGAGCAGGAAAACGTGTTGTTTGGATGCATGTCGAAAGGGATAATTTATAATTTCAATATTGAAAATAAGAACATAGAGGAGATTGATTGTAAAAAATCAGAGAGTGGGATAACGGGGATTTGGAGACATGATGATGAATATTGCATTATTCCTAATGAATTAGATAAAATAGTGATTAGTAATAAAAACTTTAGTAGATTTAATGAGATAAAAATAGATTTACCTGATTATAAACCACATATTTGGAGTGTTTATAAATCTGTTGCAATTGGTTCTGTAATATACTGTTTGCCAAGAATGGCAAATAAAGTATTAGTGTTTAATATGGAAACACATAGTATAAAAACACTAGATTTTTGTGATAAAGCTGTAACTGAAAAGTTGGAATGGCTTGATTATATGCCTATATCCAATGTATGGAAACAAAATGGTCGGGTGATTTGCGCTTATTCAAAAAGTGGTCAGTTTTATGATATTTATACAGGCGAGCATATTTCAGTGAATGTTAGTGTTGGTATAGATAAATTGAAGATGGATTATTGTGGATTAATAAAAGAAGATTATGGATATTTAGCATCACTAAAAAATTTTATCAAGGTACTTACATAATAATAGTGATTGATTAAATTAGGTATGAATTAATAAAACATTGAAATTGTGTTGAAGTGTCAAGGTGAATTAAAACTTCCAACAAAATGATAGCTATGCTTGTGAAATATCCTTTGATAGATAAGGACGCAAGTGGATTTTTAAGTTTTGGATAACTTGTTTTAACAAGAAAGAAGGAAATGTGAGTGAGCTAATAAGTGTAATTTTACCAGCATATAATTGTGCAGATACCATTGGACGTGCTATAGATAGTATAATATGTCAGTCTATCAATGATTGGAAGTTGATTATTGTTTATGATAAATCTGATGATAATACTTTGGATATTATAAATCGTTACTGTAAAATAGATTATCGGATAGAATTAGTTGAGAGTAAAGAGAAAAAGGGGATTGCTGCGGCCCTTAATTTAGGAATAAAAAAAGCAAAAGGTTTGTATATTGCGAGGATGGATGCAGATGATGTAGCCTATCGTGATAGATTTGAAATTCAGTTAAATCAATTTCGACTAAATCACGATGTTGATATTTGCGGAACCGGTTTTAGGATATTATTGAAAGATAAAGTAGTTATTCCAGAGGTGTATGAAAACAATGATGATATTAAAACAGCAATGCTTTATTGTTGTCCATTAGCACATCCGACAGTTATGGTAAGAAAGTGCGTGTTTGAAATAAACCACTATGATGAAGAAGCGTTTGTTGAAGATTATGAATTATGGTTTAGACTGTGTGATAGTTATAAAATGGCTAACATTAAAGAGGTGTTACTAGATTATCATTTTGATGGAGAGAATAATTCTATTATATTTAAATCGAAAGTGTTTAAAAAAACCGTTGCCTGCAGAAGATTGTATTTGAAAAAATATCTTGATTTAGAATTATCATCTTTTGATGATGAAATAATTGGTAATGCTATTAGACCAGGATATGTATACCGCAATAAGCATTGTTTAGTGTTTTTGTTTGATTACTTGGTGCAGATTGAAAAAAACAATCAACAGAAACACTTTTTTAATGAAAAAAGTTTAAATATATCATTAACTAAAATTTGGAACAGGGGAGTAAATGATGCTTATTTTTGGACTGATTGTTTAGAAACAGGGATTAAGTTAACAATAAGTGAGGAAGATAGAGAATTAAACTGGAAAGAGAAACTTAGAAAGCAACTTCAGTTAACGAATAGTAAAGATATTCGAGATGTTATAATTAAATCAATAGATAGTAAAAAGATCCCGTTTGACTTTAATGCTGAGCTTATAGTATATGGAACAGGCGACATATGTGATAAATATATGGATGAATATTATGCTTCTTTACATATTGTGACTTTTTCTGATAGTGATAGGAATAAGCATGGGCAAAAATACAAAGGCATGGATATTATATCGCCAATTAATATATGTAAGTACCGTTTTGATTTTATATTAATTGCATCAAAAAAATATTATCATGATATCAAGGATTATTTAATAAATGATATCAATGTACCACGAGAAAAAATTTACCCAATAAATAGTTTGAATTTTTGTCGAAATAATAGAGTTAATTAGACCGTAAAGCGTCTTTATATTAATTATCACCTTTGATATTTTGTAAATATTTTTATATGACGTTTCGTCATTTTGGGGATTATAGGGTTTGGTGTAAACATTAGTGTATACATCATATGTGGTATCAAGATTATTATCGAGTGCATAATTGTCAAATCAGCAGTTACGGTTATTGTTGATTAGTACAGTAAAAGTGACTATCTATTTAATTAACTTGTTACGAGCTATAGTATACATGCAGAAATTGATGATATTCAAAAACTGAGGATATTCATATTATTTTGGATTATATGTAATAATGAAAGTAGATGACCTAGTTGGGGGATGAAAAAAAGTTAATAATAATGTTGTTACACATATGAAGTCTACAATTATTTAAATGGATGAGGTTGGGCAAATTCTTGAGAACATAGGGTTACTGATTACACATATGAACATTGACAAAGGAATAATTAAATGATTATAACCAAAACACCATTTCGAATAAGCTTCTGTGGAGGCGGATCGGATATACCGGCATTCTATAGGGAACACGGTGGCTGTGTAATCAGCACATCGATAAATCGTTATATGTATATATCCATCCATCCTTATTTTACAGAAGGACATACGGCACTGAAGTATTCAAAAACAGAGATAGTGGATGATCTTAAGAATATTGAGCATTCTATTTTCAAATGTGTGCTGAATGATAAGAAGATTGATGGGGTTGAGATTACCAGTACAGCTGATGTGCCAAGTGGTACTGGCTTGGGTTCTTCCAGTGCATTTACTGTTGGTCTTCTGCACACACTATATTGCTATCAGGGGAAGTATGTCTCAAAGACAGATATCGCTGCTGAGGCGTGCCGCATAGAAATAGAGAAACTCGGCAACCCTATCGGGAAGCAGGATCAGTATGCAGCAGCGTGTGGCGGACTTAATTTCATTTCTTTTAACAAGGATGACAGTGTAACAGTCGAGCCGGTTATCATGCAACAGGAGATAAAACAAGAGCTTCAGGATAATATTGTAATCTTCTATACAGGAATTACACATGATGCTAATCAGATTCTTGCTGAGCAGAAAAAGAATATATCTGCGGCAGATAAGACTAATAATTTAATTAGGATGTGCGGATTGGCTCATGAAATGAAGAGTGCTTTGGAAAATAACGAATTATCTGATTTTGGACAGATTCTGAATGAGGGATGGATAAGGAAAAAGGAGCTCGCATCTGGAATAGCAAATCCGCAAATAGACGCTATGTATGAAAGAGCGATGTCTCTTGGAGCATCTGGCGGGAAACTCCTGGGAGCCGGTGGCGGAGGGTTCTTATTGTTCTATTGCGAGAAAGAAAATCAGAAGAAACTGATTGATGGGATGGGTCTGAAACAGTTTTCCATAAGGTTTGAGCATGATGGAACATCTGTTGTATATATCGGTGACAAATATTGGTGAGGATATAGAGTATGAATGCAATGGTAATAGGTGGAGCGGGCTTTATCGGAAGCAACTTGTGTGAGAGACTGATAAATGAAGGACATAAAGTCTTTTGCCTTGATAATTTTTCACTTGGGAATGAGGACAACATCAAGAATTTAGAGAAGAATGCATCGTTTTGTGCTATGAAGGTTGATGCTACGGATGCTGATGAGCTAAATAAGGCATTTAAAGAGACTAAGCCGGATTATGTATTTCACCTTGCGGCAAACTCGGATATTCAGGCAAGTTCTACTAATCCCGAAGTGGAGTATAGGAATACTTATACCACAACATTCCAAATTCTTTCTGCGATGAGAGATGTAGGAGTAAAGAGATTATTTTTTGCATCCACATCTGCTGTCTATGGAGATAAGAGAAATGAAATACTGGATGAGAACACGCCGAATCTTTCGCCGATATCATACTATGGTGCTGCCAAGCTAGGAAGTGAGGCCCTAATCAGTGCTTTTACATATATGAATGATATGTCATCACTGGTCTTCAGATTCCCAAATGTAATTGGACCACATCTGACACATGGCGTTATATATGATTTCATGAATAGATTATCCCAAGATGGTTCGCATCTAAGAATACTTGGAGATGGAAGACAGACAAAACCTTATATCTTTGTCAATGATTTAGTTGATGCAATCATTAAGTTTATGGATGTTACAAATGGAGTAACTTTATTTAATGTCGGGGTTGAGGGAACAACTAGCGTAAAAACCATCGCTGACATTGTATGCGAGGAAATGGGGATTCCGAATGTTTCCTACGAATATACGGGTGGTGAATGTGGTTGGAAGGGAGATGTTCCAAAGTTTTTATATAACACGGATAAAATCAAAGCGGCTGGTTGGAAAGCGAAGTATACCTCTGATGAAGCGGTAAGAATGACAGTACGGGGGATAGTGAGTAAATGACACAGGATGGTTCGAGAAATCTGCGGGCAGTTATCCAAGCTGGTGGCAAGGGAACACGGATGTTGGAACTCACAGGTGACAGGATTCCTAAGCCGATGCTTGAAATAGATGGAAAGCCGATGATCCAGTGGCAGATGGAAAATGCTGCCAGATATGGCATACGTGATTTTGTAATTATAATAGGTCATCTGGGTGAAGTGATAGAAGAGTATTTTGGTGATGGATTAAATTATGGGTATCACATTGATTATATAAGAGAGGCGAAGCCACTGGGGTCTGCCGGGGCTCTAGTTGAGTTAAAGGATTACCCTGCTGACAGATATCTGCTGATTTTTGGGGATGTTATGTTTGATTTTGACATCAGCCGTATGATTCGATTCCACAATGAGAGAAATGCAGTTATTTCTCTTTTGACACATCCTAATTCACATCCATATGATTCGGATTTGTTATGTGTGGATGATACAGATTGTGTGAAGAATCTGTTGTCAAAGAAGAGTAAACGAAATGTATACTATCATAACTGTGTAAACGCAGGAATATATCTTCTTGAAGATGAAGTGCTTCTCAGTTTAGTTGGTGAGGGCAAGATGGACATGGAAGAAAATGTTGTCCTGCCATATATTGCAACAGGAAAGGTATATGCTTATTCCACACCTGAGTATATTAAGGATGCAGGAACACCGAATAGATTCTTTTCCGTATGTAAGGAAAAGGCGGATGGATTATGGGAACAGAAATGTCTTAGGAATAAGCAGAAAGCGATTTTTTTAGATCGGGATGGTACAATAAATGAATATGTTGGACTTGTCAAATCAGCAGAGCAGCTTGAATTAGAAGAAAGTGCTGCAGATGCTATTAGGATGATAAATCAATCGGGATATCTTGCAATTGTGATTACAAATCAGCCGGTGATAGCAAGGGGAGATTGCACTTTAGAGGAGCTTACTAATATAAATAATAAGTTGGAAACATTATTGGGAGAGAAGGGCGCATATCTTGATGCTATTTACTATTGTCCACATCACCCGGATAGAGGATATTCTGGCGAGAGAACAAAGTATAAGGTCAAGTGTAATTGCAGAAAACCAGAAACGGGATTGATTAATAAGGCGGCAGAACGCTTTAATATTGATCTTTCGGAGTCCTATATAATAGGAGACACCACAATAGACGTAATGACCGGAGTCAAAGCCGGACTACATACTGTATTACTTCATACAGGAGAAGCTGGAAACGATGGAAAGTATGATATTAGGGCAGACACAGAAGCAGGGGATATTTTAGAGGCTGTGCAGATCATCTTGAAAGGTGGTGTTTGATGTGACAGATTTTACAAAGGATATTCGGACATATCTGGATCACGAAAGAGAAGTATTGGCATCTCTTGATGAAAAAGAAATCAGTAATGTAATGAATGTGCTTGAGCAAACCCGCATGGAAGGGAACAGAGTATTTATATGCGGAAATGGAGGTAGTGCGGCAACAGCTTCTCACTTTTGTTGTGATTTTAATAAAGGAGTTAGTTACAGCCAGACGGTGAAATATAACTTTGAATGTCTGAATGATAATATTCCGATGATGATGGCGATAGCAAATGATATTAGTTATGATGATATTTTTTCTGAGCCTCTGAAGAATAAGATGAGAAAGGAAGATGTTCTTTTTGTAATATCAGGAAGTGGGAATTCTAATAATGTTGTTAAAGCAGTTGAGTATGCAAAGAGCATAGGCGCAAAGACAGTCGGACTGGTAGGATATGACGGAGGAAAGGTAAAGAGGTTGGTAGACTATTGCATTCATGTGAAGATCAACAATATGCAGATTGTAGAAGATGTTCACATGGCTATGGATCATGTGATGATGTTTGTTTTATCAGGCATGAAAGGATGCTAAAGAAGAAGTGTTCACATAAATGAAAGATGCTGTATAATGATAGCTTTTATGAAGCAGATTAATTTTATTCAAGCACAGAATATTCTTACACTTATATGTTCACTGGTGGACTATGATCCAATTGTTGACTATGAGTGAGACATTGTATTAAATACAGATGCAGGAGTTTACATTTGTGGCATTGATAAAATTGGAAGGAAATTCAAAGCAATGCTTGATTTGTGTCAAATAAAGATTTGCGGTATTTATGATAACGATAAGAAAAAAATGGAACAAATTATGAGGGGATACATATTGTTAATTATGATAATAGTAAATCATTGGATCAAAACAGGTAATTGTAACTGTGACGAACGGTTATTGTAGGTGTACCATAGTGATTATAATTGTTCTAATCTATTTGATTATAAATTGATTTTTGAATTATACTCTTCCAGATTTGCTAATACTTTGGGGTATTGTAGGGAAATTGAGATTTAAAGGTATGATTCAAACGCATGGGTAATATGCATTATGCATTATGCAATACAAGATTAGAATGGGATATAAGCAAACCAAATGGAACACCTAGAAAGTTATTGGATGTTTCTAAAGCTAGAGCACTTGGATGGAAATATTCCATAGATCTAGAAGATGGAATACGACTTACTTATAAAGATTTTATTGATAATCACATCCAATAGTGTTTGATTGCAAAGATCTTTTTAGATATCGAAAAAAATATTCAAAGTTTACTATTAATGCAGGAAGGAAATACAAAATGGTATCGGTTATAGTTCCTGTTTATAATTCTGAGAAATATCTTGAAGAGACTATAGTTAGTATTATTAATCAATCATATTCGTATTTTGAGATAATTTTGATTGATGATGGTAGCGTGGATTCTAGTGGTACAATTTGTGATGAGTTTGCACAGAAAGATAATCGAATTCGTGTTATTCATATACAGAATAGTGGACCATCTGTCGCCCGCAATGTTGGAATTAAGATTTCAGGAGGCGATTATATTCTTCCTGTGGATGGAGATGATATCATTGAGCCGACATATGTTGAAAAGGCTGCGAAAGTGTTAGAGGAAAATGATGAAGTAGGGATCGTATATTGTAAAGCAGAATTGATTGGGGATATGTCAGGCGAGTGGTTGATTCCAAAGTATACACTTCCGGAAATTCTGGTTAAAAATTGTATTTTTGCAACTGCAATGTTTCGTAAATCAGATTGGAGCATTGTGGGAGGTTATAGTGAAACTATGAAGCATGGACTAGAGGATTATGACCTTTGGCTCTCATTAATTTCACTAAAAAGAAAAGTATTTCAAATCCCGGAAGTTTTGTTTAAATATAGAAAGCACCTTGATAGTAGGTCAACTAAATTTGAAAACGATAGTTTGTTGGTAAGCTGCACAGAGAATATACGATTTAAAAGACACAGAGAATTGTTTGAAGAAGTGTATTATATTCCTGAAATTAATCAGAAGATCGCCTTGTATGGAGCCGGTGGAGCTGGAGAAACTTATTTTGGATTTTTGAAATCGATAGGACGAGATTGCTTTACTTGTTGCGTTGATAAGAATTTTGCGAATATAAAAACAAAAGTATTTCCATTTGGTATTGGATCACCACAAAGGCTTTTTCTTGAGCCGTTTGATCAGATTGTTGTCGCTATAAATAACGAAGGAGTTTATCAAGATATAAAACAATGGTTATTAAGTGGTGGCTATAAAGATAAACAAATTGTCAGATATTATAATGAAGATAGGATGAATGCTTATATGTAGGAATAAAGCTGTTTTCGAAAGTCTACTGAGTGAGGATTGAAATATTGGTTTCTGTTGTTATGCCTGTATATAAGGCACGTAAATATATATATAAAGCGGTTGAATCTGTATTAAATCAATCATATTCCAGTATTGAACTAGTTCTGATTGATGATTGTGGAAATGACGGTTCTATAGAACTTATAAAAGAAGAATTTAATGATGAACGTTTAAAGTTTTACCATAATGAAAAGAATAGAGGCATTGCCTATTCCAGAAATAGAGGATTATATGTTGCAAACGGTGATTATATTGCATTTATGGATGATGATGATATTGCACCATTGGATAGACTAAAACTCGAAATGGAATTTCTG
>AUXO011322423.1_pt1 | contig 15527 bp, 13 predicted proteins | sample 768731 | NCBI WGS metagenome assembly AUXO01 (sample SAMN02715735, study PRJNA202380) | gut metagenome | biome: sheep rumen | host: Ovis aries | place: New Zealand: Palmerston North
CCGAACCGCGAGAACACATCACGTTACCATACCTTGTACAGCAAATCTTCGTATGGCCCGAGTAGCGGCTCTTCGCCACAGCAATCTTCTCCTCAATCGCCTTGGTGATACCCATGGCATTGATGGGATAGGCAGCCTTATCCGTAGACAGACATATCACGCACTTCACCCCGGCATCAATGGCCGCATCCAGCGTATTATCCGTGCCTATCACATTGGTCTTCACGGCCTCCATGGGGAAGAACTCGCACGAAGGCACCTGCTTCAACGCTGCAGCATGGAACACATAGTCTACGCCCTGCATGGCATACTTCAACGTTGATTTGTTCCGCACGTCGCCGATATAGAACTTGATCTTACCTGCCACCTCAGGCATCTTGGCCTGATACTCATGACGCATGTCGTCCTGTTTCTTCTCGTCACGCGAAAAGATTCGGATCTCACTGATGTCGGAGCGCAGGAACCTGTTCAACACAGCATTACCAAAGCTCCCCGTGCCGCCCGTAATAAGCAGCTTCTTTCCTTCAAAAACACTCATAATAATAAATCCAAAATTTTAACAATCATTATACCTTATTCCCGAAAGTATCCTTCCGCCAGCGGGTATAGCCCGCCGTACCGACTTTGGAGCGGAGGCGGAAACGATAATACGATTGCGGTTGATGCTCCACCTTCGTCACAGACTGCCGAAGATATTGAATCAGACCACGATTCAATAATGCCACAGGCATCTTCAAGGCATCTGAGTATGATATGATAGGTTCAATTACCATTGTTGAGTAATAGGCCGACAGCCCAAAAGCCATGTACATGCCTGCTATTTCGTCATAAAACAGATGGATCGTCTGCCCATCATTCGCAGATTCCTTTTCTTTTATCAATTCAATGCCCATATCTTTTAACTTATACTTAATTCAATTTGATTGAACAATTGATCCCGACTCATCCAAAGCCCCCCTAGAGATTCTAACAGAAGAAGAAACTACCTCTAAAATTTCACAAAGATGATCCATAGACTTTTCCTGATCAAAATGTTCCTTCTGATAGGCCATGCCATTCAGTCCCATCTTAATCAAATCATCCTTATCCATCTTTGACATTTTCTCAATCTGGAAAGCCAATGCAGCAGAGTCACCTGCAGGTACAGACAATCCACATTTGGCATCTTCAATAATCCTTGGTCCTTCTCCATTCATCATGGTGAGAACAGGTTTGCCAGCCGACATATAGGCCTGCAACTTGGCTGGTGCTGTCAAGTTAAATATCTCGATATCCATCAGAGTCATTAACATAACATCCGCTTTCTCAAAGAAGGAAGGCATCGCTTCTATTGGATGACGACCTACCCAATGAACGGTATCCTGTAAATGATGATCATTGCAATAAGACTCCACCCATGGACGCTTCCTTCCATCACCCACAAACACGAAGTGAATATCCTGATGATTTTTCAATTTAAGCGCCGCCTCCATGATATGGTCAAAATCCTGGGCTTCTCCCATATTCCCTGCAAACATGACAATGAATCCATTGGGCCACTCAAAATTATCAATTTTCAAATCTCCATATTCAATTTGTCTAAGGGCAAGGTCTGCCCAGTTGGGGAAATACACTAATTGGTCGCTGAAATCTCCTTTCTTAAGAATAGACTTCTCAAATCCTTTGGAACTCATCAAAATTTTATCCGAGTTCCTGTATATCCATTTGGTCAGTGATTCAAACATTCTCAGAACGTGACGATTATTAATGCCACCTGCAGCCTGCAAACTCTCTGGCCATAAGTCCAAAACCCAAAACAGCATCGGAATTCGCTGCAACTTCTTGACAATCACTCCTGGCACACCTATCATCACTGGTGACGTCTCATGCACAATCACCTGATCAAATCTCCTAAACAGACCTAGATAGATGCTTAAAATGACTGACGAGATGAAAAAACTGAGATAATTTAACAGAAGCCTGACACCCCCGCCTTTTCCTCGCGGAATGATAAAGCCTCTGATGACTTTCACCCCATTGACAGTCTCACGTCTCCTACAAAAGACACCATACCCCTCGAAATACTTTCCTTTAGGATAATCAGGTATCGCAGTCAGTACCGTCACGTCATATCCACGATTAGCCAATTCAAATGCCATATCATTGCATCTAAAAGTTTCTGGATAGAAATGATTGGTACAAATCAGAATCCTATTCATCCATCAAATGTTAATCATGATACAAACCGGCCTTGGTAATGTTAGGTCTGGCTACCAGCACCGTCGCTTAAACCATCTTCATTCACTTCCTAATACGCTTCTCAATTCCTAACCATTCGTAGAGTCGGATACCAAAATTGTACAATTTCTCCTGGCTCTTGAATTTCTCTGTACATCTAGGAAGTTCAAAGTATTTCTGCAGTTCTTCCTCTGAAATCTCCAGGCGTTTTGCCACCTCCTTGAACATTTCCTTACCCTCTTCTTCGGTAATGGGAGGCTGTTCAAGTATCTTCAGAGCCTCATCACGCGTCATCTGTCCAGTCACCACGAGACTTGACAACTGAGCCCTACGTATATCATGACCGAAGCGCTTAGGCATCCAGTAACCCTCCAGGAATTTAGTCAGCAAGTCCTCAAAATGCTTCTGGCCGTAAGGCTCATAGCCATACTCCTTAACCAGCGTATCCACCATTTGCTTCTTGGTGAACTCTACGAGGTTCAGTGGTTTCAAGGTCTTTACACCCAGCACATAAGGAATCCAGAATTTGTGTTTGAATCCATTGGTGAAGGTATAGTTCTTGATAGGAATCCTACAGTATTTCTTGATGACATCCTTCATATAGGTACCATCACCTGTGGGACCCCCATCGCTGGTCCAAGATACGGGATCTGCCACAATCTCTGTGCAGATGTTGTAACCATTCATGATGTATTTCACACCCAGTTCACGAGAGAAGCGGTCAATCAATGCGATGAATGCATGATCCTGAGGAGCATCCAGCATCTCCATACCAGTTCGGAACCAAGCCAACTGCATCTCGCGCAGTTCGTTCCAATCCATCTTCTCAATGTGGAGTTCAACGCCAAGTCCATTGCACACCTTACGGATATTCTCTTCTGCAACGGGCAAGTTCCAACCACAGTCAATGTGGAACACGAACGGACGCAAGCCCCATTCTTTCACAGCCAAATGGAGCATATAGGTAGAATCTAATCCACCACTCAATCCCAGAATGCAGTCATACTTCTTTCCCTCCCCACTCTTCTTGATCTTGTTAATCAACTCCTGAAGCTCAGTTTCGTGACCTTTACCATGATTCCATTCAGGGAGTATACGCTCTTCATATTCTCTGCAACGTTGGCATACGCCATGCTCATCAAACTGGATGGCATCATCCGTAGTGTCCATCACACAGCATGAACATACTTGATACTTTCTTTCACTCATAAAAAAATACTTTTTTGTTATTAATGTTTATACCTCAGGGCCTGCCACTAAAAAGCTAAAACAGGGGGTTTCCTTTGGTGCATATTTACTAGATTAAACTTTCATATAAATCAATATAATCAGCAAATCTTCTATTCTTGTCATATAAGGATTCAGCCCTCTTCCTGCATGCATATGAATAAGCCATTTTCCCTTTATCAAGAATAATTCTAATCGCATTTACGACTTCATTAATATTACCTGGGCTAACGACAATACCCGTATCAGGAGATATAACTTCAGGACTAGCTGTTGCATTATAAACAATACTCGGTGTGCCACAGGCCATACCTTCCGCGGTTGTCAATCCGAAAGTTTCTTCATAAGAAAGATTTAAGACTATATCTGCTAAAGAGTAATATAACGCTAATTCTTCAACAGACTCTGTTCTACTTAATCCAACAATATTATTAGGGAGACACTTTTTCTTTTTTTCATCTAATCCCAATAATACAATCACAATATCTTTCTCTAATTTATTTGACAACTTTAAATAATCTGCAAAACCTTTCCTTTCCGCCCATACAGTTGCCGCAGCCAAGAGGACTTTCTTATTATCCAGTCCAAGTTTTTTCTTTAATAACCCCGCATCACACGGCTTAAACAATTTTAAATCTACTCCATTATAAATCGTTCTAATATCATTTCCCGCAAAAAAGGATTCTTTTGTCAAAGCCTCTAACCATTTAGAGACAGTAACTATATGGAGGTTCTTGTTCTTAGTAAACAATTCACGCTTTAACAAGAAATTCGTTTTTGAATGATCCACTAATGCCTTAGGATAATCTCCTTTCAGTGGGCAATCGAAGCACCTTGTCTTCCATTTTTCACAGTTTGCCCTATCAAAATAAGCGCAATGGCCCGTGAATGCCCAACAATCATGGAATGTCCATACAATCGGAATATTAGTTGAGTTTAAATACTCAAACAATAATTGATAATTCAAATAATAACCATGAATACAATGCAAATGTATAACATCGGGCTTTATACTTTTTATCTGCTCAACAGCAATAGTCGTTTCTTTTTTTGACGACAAGCCATGATTGTCAAATAAAAGACCCTTTATGTAATGGATATATTCACCAACCTTTGACACAGTTTGAATTGAATGCATAGACGAAGGAGGATTAGCATATCTCGCTCCATGAATTATATGGCATTCCCAACCTTTATTCTGAGCCATTCTTCCAATGGTCTCAGTTATTCGCCCAGTAGAGCCTGTGTTAAGACATGAGTCTATCTGTAATAGTGTCGGCATTATGCAGCCCTCCTTTTTTCTTTCCAAAGGGAGTTAATAGATAATACGGTCACAAAGGCTAAACTCTTATTGCTGTCAAAAAGAACAGATGGATTCATTTATTATCAATCATTAATAATTATTCCAATATGCCTCATAATCATGATGAGATACCTGTTTCTCTTTAGGAGGCAATTTCATATAATCGCCGTAAAGGCTAGATAGATAATGATCATATCCGCAAGGAACTGGTACTTGTATTCCTTCAAAATCCATCATAACAGTTTCTACCCAATCTGAACGTAAAGTGATTTCTTTCGAGCCATATCCCCAAACAACTACACCGCAATAGTTACCTATTTTTTCATGGTACTTTTGGGCAGTTTTATCTATTTTCCGAGCAATACTTATCAATGAAGTATGTTTCAAAACAGTCCGAACGAAAAATATTATTATATTTTTCAGGCGCGAACGGTTTGATGAGACTTTTATTAATTTCATATTCAATAGAAAAAGGAACAAACCTGCTTTCCAATATAATAATTTCTGTCGGATTATAGAATCTGGTAAATCATCTATAGGGAACAAATCAATACTAACTCCTATCTCAACAGCATTGTTTACGATTTCATTATAAATTGTTCTTGTATTCTCTATTTTAGCATATGGATAATAATAATCAGAATCCCCTCCTAAATAGTTTACTTTATATTCATCATTCTTAATCTTACTGAACTCCTTCAAAAACAAATCATAATCTTCCCTAAACATCATTATGTCAATATCATCATCCCATGGTATAAAGCCCTTATGCCTAACAGTTCCAAGCAAAGAACCACCGCTCATATAATATCGAATATTATGATCTTTGCAAAAATGATCTACGTATCTGAGTATATCTAATTGGATATTCTTTAAATCATTAACATCAATTTTTCTCATTGCACACATTTATCTCAAAAATAGTATTCCTTAACCCTCGATCTATATGGTTCATAGCAGACCATCCAAGTGACTCTAATTTTGCAGTGGAAAAGACAGATTTCGACACTACATTAAAACCCTTTTCCTCGTCAGAATCTGGCAAATTCATAATTACCTTTCTCTCTCCAATCTCAGCTATTATCTCAGCTAATGCACGAATACTGACATTAGATTCTGCATCTGCAATATTGTATGCCTCATTACATTTACCTTTCAACAGAATGTGTAATAACGCTGAGACACAATCTACCACATAACACCAACTACGAAATTGTTCTCCTTTACTTTTCATAACAATATCTTCGTTTTGAAGTACGTTCCTTATAAACTGTGCATATACGCGATTATCTTGTTCTGTGAAATAGGGTCCATATACATGACATGGCCGAGCAATTACCACATCTGCACCATACTCTTCTGCATAGGAAACACACAATGTTTCAGCTGCACGTTTCGATGAGGGATAACAAGAACGCGGTTTGGTGCAATCCACATAGCCACTATATTCTTCTGTAAATACTCGTCCATCACCTTCGCCATAAATTTCGCCAGATGATACATAAAGGAAACGTTTCATTTGGTGATTTAACCCATACTCCATCAGATTGGCAACTCCATCAACATTAGACTTGATGACTTCGACAGGTTTCCTGGCAAAGAAGTTAGGACTCGCATTGCTGGCAGCATGAAAGATGAAATCGAAATTGACATCACATTCCAAAGGCTCCTGAACATCGTATTTGACGAAATGAAACGCGGCATCATCTTCAAAATCACTAAAACGCGACATTGCACGATCTTCATTACGCCCAGATGCATAAACCTGATAATCTCGACGAGGGTTCAGCATTAGAGTTTCAACCAAGCACCCACCTATCAAGCCTGTAGCACCTGTAACCAAAATATTTGTCCCAGATAAAACTTCCCAAGGCAGATCCTGCTGAAATAACTGAAGGATATCTTGCTTATATGGACTTATTTCAACCATGACTCTTTCGATGTATGCATTAGTGCCTTGAGTATTTCAAGATCCTCAACCGTTGTGATTTTAATATTTTTCTCTGACCCTGGGACAATATGCATCACGAGGTCTGATTTTAATTCTGCTATCAGCGTACATGAAGCAACAGAATTTAATATACCTTTCTGTTTTGCTTTTTCGTGGGCAGATATTATATTTTTCAAACGGAATGTCTGAGGAGTTTGTGTTCTGATTAGTCTATCACGTGGGATACTTGTAGTCGTTGTAAACCCATCATCACTTTCCAGTATTGCTTCACGACACTTGATACCTGTTATAGCATAACCATAAGCCTTGCATGTCGCGATGTTTGATGAGATTATTTCTTGTGATAGCAATGGCCGGACGGAGTCATGTATTAGTACCAAATCTTCATCATGACAACCTGCTTCTTTCAGACCATAGATGCCGTTATGAATAGACTCCATACCCGTTTCACCGCCTGGGAATATCCATTTCAACTTATCAATACTAAACTGATTTGCATAACTCTGCAATACGGTTTCCCACCCCTTTAGACAAACAACAGCAATACCATCAATGTCAGGGTGTTGTTGAAATGCTTTCATTGTCCATACGATAATGGGGGCACCATCAACGTGCATAAATTGTTTGGGAATATCCTGTCCCATGCGGTTACCTGAACCACCAGCAATTAAAAGACCTATATTCATCTATCGATTAATTAATGAAATGAGTATTTTCTTTTGATTCTTCAAAGAATTTTCCGGGAACATTTTTTCTACTTCTTCAAATGGCAATTGTTTCCCTTTCATCTCTCTACAAAATAAATCCACCTTCTTAACTGCATCTATATCATCCCCCCCAATGTTCAATCCCAAAGGATATTTCTCAATCATTTCATATTGAGGATCCTTATGGAAATAGAAATTTATAATTGGTCTACCTGTAGAGAGTAACTCTAACATTTTACTCGGTACTTGGTTCTCGCAATTATTACCAATGTTTAATAATATATCATAATCATAACATATCATTCTTTTGTACTCATAAACACCAACACTACTAAATACTCTTATAGTTTCACTTTTAAATTTCTCCACTGTATCTAAACACTTATTTGTCCTTAAAAACAAATCAGTACAAATTCCTTTAATTTGGACTAATATAGATAACATATATTCAGGATCTCTTATATCTTTATAAAAAGCCCCTGCATATAGCAAATTAGTATAATTTTTGGCTTTAGGCACTACGTTGATATATTCAGATCTTATATCTTCTAACACTAGTTTAAAATGTATGGTTTTATCTTTTGGCTGATTAAACTTTTCAATTGCGTCATAATAGAGATTTTCTAAGAATATATTATAGTCAGCATTATTATATATCTCTAATTCTTTTCTATAACGCATCTCCTGAATCTTCTTTCTACTTCGGATAGATGGTAAATCATAATTTGAATCTTGGAAAGTAATAGGATCTGTCACAAAGGTTAGCCACTTTACAGATGGGTGTTCCTTTTTTATATACAATGCAGCAAAATGAGAATTTGTTGATAAACCTGACAATGAAATCACGACATCAAATTTGACTTTTTTGCAAATACTTCTTAATTCTTTAAGAATCATTTTCTCTTCCCATTTAGAAGATTGATCGTCAAAAAGAAAACACATTAACGCTGTCCTTATACGAAATAGTTGTATAATCAATTTAATAAGAAATGATGGTTTCCTTTTATACATTTCTTCCAATTTAAGCCTACAACGATATAATCGTGTAGAACAATAATAGACTTTAATATATGGATCACTTAATGGTTTGATCTTTGTTCGTGCTAAAAAATTGACTACATAAAATGTATAATCGCCTTTCATCTGCTGGATATATTTATCCATTACTGCAGAAACAGGGGACATATTCGGATAATAATAACCTGTTATTATTGCGATATTCTTCATAATAATACATTAGTATTTATTCTATTAGCATATGTCGTACTTTTAAAACAATTCAAATACACTACGAAAACTAATTCCCATAAATTTGGATTGTTCTTCGCTAACTCTTATATAATAAAAAAGATAATATATGAATGATAAATGAGTCACTATCTTAATAACACCTGAAAAAACGCCTTGTTTCGAAGTGGCATATAACAGATATGGAATATATGCAGGATTTACAACTGAAAAAAACATAGCCACCCTACTCAGATTTGCGATTTGCACAGAAATATTACTGATAATAGTACCTAATACGAAATAATAAGCATATACGTCTTTTTTTCTCTCTCTCTTATAAAATAGAAAAAATAACAAAACAAAGAAATTTAAAACCAAACTAAAATTGACATTTAAAATTCCCATGTTTGCCTCGTTCGTCATATATGATTCATAGCCACTCAATGTCATATCATAGAGCAACAATAATGACATATCAAATACTATTAACTTGAATGCAACAAAAATAGATAAACACCATAGAAAAAAAAGGGCATATCTGGCGTTTTTGTAAACATCAATATTAAAACAAAATGGTATAAACATAATCATAAAGATCGAAGCGCGATGAAAAGAGACGGCAATCACAATGCATAATAAAAATCTTAATAATTGTTGATTGACAACATATTTCAATGAATATATAGAAATAGACACAACCAACATTTGTCGAACCAAATTGGCTTGTTGATAAAAAATAGAAGAAGATATAAAAATAAGGAAAATAAACACTGGATGTTCAAATCGGTAATATGATTTAACTAGCAATGTATTTGTAATAACAGCAATGATAAAAAACATGCCAACATCCGATAATCCTAGTATTTTAAAAAACAAACATAATATAACAAATCCTATTTCAGTTGTTTCACCATAGCCAAATTCAACAAATTTAAACAATGAAAGATCACCACCAATTATCTTTTGCAAACTAATAGTATCAATGTATTTATACATTATTTTATAAGATTGATGATCCTCATATAAATCTCCACCCATCCCCGTCATATACGACAACGTAAGTATAAGTGCAATTCGATAATAAACAAAATCTCCCGTTCCAGAGTTTTTTTTATCCCCGAAATAGGAAAAGAGCATCACCAAGATAAAAAAAATAAGAAAAAGCATCCTATAAGTAGAAACCCAAGTTCTTCGAAGGTCCTTTATTCAAAGGAACATTCGTTTTGTAAGAAAACAGCCATTTTTAAAATAGCCCCAAAAGGTTCTTTGATTATCAAAGTGGTAGAGCCGAGCAACCTTTTTGGTAATTACCATTTTATATCGACTAATTTTTTAATTATTATAAAACCACATAACTATGTCAAAAAGTCATTGTTTATTTTCAGCTTCAACAAAGTATTGTCGGATCATTTTCTTCGCAAGCACCTTATCAATCTAATCTATTTAGAATCAAATTTGTGCATTGATTTCAGCATGCCGATTCACTCCTGCTGGCTCATGATAAACGTATTCCTATCTGCAGCCTTATTACGATCTTTATTCCGCAGAATCAGTATCTAGCGTCTATAGTCTCTCCAATACTGATTCTAACAACTTACTATTGGCTGTTCGGCTGAACTTTTCTCTCAGTTCGTTAGTGTGTAGTTCCAATTCATGTTTCAAATTAGAATAGTTTAATTCAATCGTTGAAACGCTTTCCTCAAAAGCAGAATAATTATTAATTTCGAATAATGAGGCTAACTTCCCTTTTTTACTATATTCCAAAGACTCCTCTGTTTTTGCTGCTATACAAGGAAGTCCCTCTATCATAGCCTCAGCCATAGCTAAATTGGCATGCGGTATTGTAAAGTAGCTTAACATACAATATGATTGATCAAAAAGATCTTTTATGTAATATGTACTAGGTATACAAACAATTCTTGAATCTTTCTGTGCTATCGATTTGACTAAATAATCATAGGTAGGTTTGCCCAAACGAAGAAGTAATTTTTTTATAACACCCTTTATCCCACTACTTGAGAATTCTTTAGTAAACCCCATCACCAACAACCGACTATTTCTATCTGATATCTTTTCAGAAAACACCTTAATTACTTCATATGCACCTTTTATGGGTTGCATTCCACCTGTATATATATACACTTTTAACTTTGAAACATCTTCGCCAAAGACTTTAGACATCGGCATTCGTTTATATCTTTCACCAAGATCTATCCAATCATAAACTATAGTGACCCTATTGGGATCTGGTGAAATCATCCTGGCACTATATTCATTGATAGCAACAATACAATCAGCTTTTTCTAATATTTCATTCTGAATATATCTGAGCTGACATCGGTGTTTATCCAAAGGCCAATGCTCCCTAATATGAATAACACTTTTAATGCCATTATCCTTTGTGATACGAAGATATGGGAATAAAAAAGTATTATTAAAATAAACAATATCTGGCGAATATTTTAAAACAACCTGCTTAAAATCAGATAAGGACTGATATAGGCTGATTATGGTTTTGATACTATCATATCGAAATAAGGACTTGTTGTATGGATAATACCATAATGAAGGGCAAAAAAGAACCTCAACACTACATTTTTTTAGTTCTTCTACTAAGGGTCCATCATCACGTAACAAAACTATAGGTAAGAATGTATTTCTATCTAATTCTTTAATAATGTTCAATAAACAATAACTAGCCCCTCCTACTATAGAAACGTGATGAACAAATAAGATTTTTTTAACCATATCCCTTTAGTTACTCAAATTATATTTCAAAATGTATATTCCCCTCCCGATAAGACTTTATTATTCGTTTTCTTACATCATAATGTTTGAGAATAGTAGAAGCTAAAAATCTAAGTTTACCCACAATAGTTTGAGGAAGTAGGTATGTTCTGTAAATCTTCTTTATAATGGGGAGCAAAATTGCATCTTGTCCTAAAAATTCAAAGAAATCAACATTTGAGATTTGTTGTTCCTCATAAGAAAAATCTCTTGTGCAATGTAAGCCTGTACCATCATGGCCCCAATTTCTACATAACGAAATATTTGGTCTAACTTGAAATCTATTATTAAAGATATTACACTGTGTCCTTATTACATCCCCCCAACAATAGCCTTCTTTTATCATTGTCAATGCCATTCTGAATGAAGCTGGATATGATATAAAATTTCTGATAGATAATCGGTAAGATTTTATTATTTTATAAACTAATTCTTTTTTATAAAATTCATCAGTCTCTTTATTCTTCCATAGCCCCATCCCCCATCCATTTGCTTCAGGAGTAAAAATGACCTGATAATCTTTTTTATTTATGTCGAAAGAATAAGGAAGATAACCTGAAACTGAGGATATCGCAGGATTATCTTTGTAGAATTCCAACATTTTGTCCATATAATCAAGAAAACAAGGTGAAAACTCATTATCATCTTCAGAACAGATGACTGCATTATTGTTTTCAAACGCATATTTCTTTAGTTCTTCCCAATTTCTTTCCGGTCCCAGATTCTCCGTTCGATAAAATATTGTCACCTTTTTAAAACCAGAGATTGTGGGAATGTAATTTTTAATTTTATTATATCCATCAAAATATTTCTCAGAAGGGGGATAGTCCAATCCTATCACCAATTCTGTTTCACTAGCATACGTGTTTTGAGATAAAGAACTTACACATCGTTTAAAATGATCAAAACGATTAAGAGTTGGTATTATAATTGGATAATATTCCATAATTGTTTATTTTTTTGAGTTTCTCCTAATTGTCAAGTTGTATATGAGTTGTTTCTCATAATTATTCAATCCTATTAATATTATAATTGCAATAGTAACGATAAAAGTGAATACTAAACCGATAATAGTATGGAAAGGATTTGACTCCACACTAAACGAATTATACATATATGCATATATAGATAAAACCATAACGACACAAGATGACGGAAGCAAAACATTCCTAACATATTTCACAATATCAAATTGCAAAATCTTATGCATCATCGTATATGTAATAATTGCACTTCCTATTGTCATTATTATATGAACAACTATAACAGTATAAACTGGATAATGTATTTTGTATAAGAAATAACTGATAAAAATAATTGAAAATTCAATCAAACTCCCTACTATTTGGAACCATCTGATTTTTCCTGATGCCTGGATTAATTTATCCATTCCTCCAAACATTGTTCTGACTAAAGCACTTATTAATGTTAATTGACATATAAACACAGTTCCTTCTGGAACATCCTTAAGCCATAACTGTAATACAAAATCCATTTCTAAAGATAATGGTACAACTATCAATAACATTAGATAAATTGATATCTTATTTAGCAATTCGGTTAAAAAAACAGCCCTTTCGTTATTATTTGCATAATTTTGTGCTATTTGTGGGTTTGCTGCAGAACCTATATTGCTAACAAACATCATGCAAAAGTTTTCTACGGTATAGCCAATAGCGAAAGCAGCATTAACTAAAGTACCAAAGAAATAATTAACCAATATATTACTTCCATGTGTACGGCACATATAAGCCGAAGCCCCTAAAGCCACATAATTATTAAAGAATAATATTTCTTTATATTTTTTACGGTCTTTGTAAAATTTGTATTTTATAATATGTGCCCATTGAACTTTACATGCGACATTATATAACAACAAATCGATGATAGTTATACCCCCCATTCCTATTGCATATATTCGTAGTAAATTACCTTCCATAATGAAAAGACTGATTACAAATAATAATCTTGCTAATGATAAGATTACGTCAAATATAGCAACTTGATTAAATTTCTCAAATGCCTGCAGAAGTGCTTGATATGGAATATTGACAATGCTTATTGCAGCAGTAATCGTAGAAAGATGGAAAACAAATACTGCGTCAGATAACTTCTCTGGCGCGACATTCAAATAATTATATATATATAGCATGCCTATAGACTCTGCTAATAGTAGTATAAATAAAGCAAATCCATAATGCAACAATCTGGATATATTAAAAATCCTATTCATGTTGCCATCTGGTTTTCCCATCTCCACATTGATAAACCTACGCGTTGTTGTACTCATGGCAACACATAGAACATTTAACATAGACACTAATCCTCCAACTACAGCATATAAGCCATAATCACTTGCTCCTAAAGATAAAAGGACATAGCGAGAGGATAATAGACCTATGATCGTGGTTATGATTAAGCGTACATACATAACCACTGTATTCAAAGCTATTTTCCTATTGTTTTGTTGCATTTGAGATATAATTGGTAAGACAAGGAAAATCTTACTTATTATTGACTGTTGGCTCTCTTAGTTCCTTAAAACGATTAATTTCCATTTCTTCCTTGTAATTTTGGAAAAGAGCCACAACATCATATTGTGGGATATAACCTAATTCTTTCTTGGCATTATCAACATTCATCAGGAAACCGCCACCGCATGGTTTATCGGGGCGATAGATAATCTGAGAGGGATGATCTTTAGGCGAAAATACTTTTATAATTGCCTCAATCTGCTGCTGTAGAGTAACTGGTATTCCTGTCCCTACATTGTAAAATCCAGTCTCTCTATTTACCTCTACAGCCTTGCAAATCATTTGTGCGCAATCATAGACATGAACCATATCCTTAGAATAGTTAGGATCGCCCCACAATTCTATCGGTTCGCCCTTCATTGCCAAGTCAATCATACGATAGACTGGGCGTAATGTTTTTACGCCATTTGGATAATAGTAGTGAAAAGGGCTATAATTATAGATTGTCGGGAATCGGAATATAAAATACTTCAGTCCATACTCCGCATGATAATGTTTAATCAACTCAATAGCCGTATTCTTACTAATAACATAAACAGCATGGTCACCTTTATAACTAAAGTTAAGAGGCGTATCAGGCATTAATACTTTACCGTCTGTTGCTGATAATGAAACATCAAATACAGTTGTAGAGAACAATATACGATCAGCATGCACTTCACGGCAAAATTCAAGCACATTGTATGCTCCTATAATGTTAGACTGTATGTACTTCTCCGGCTGATAGCCTTTCATGTAAGACGGAATTTGAGCAGCAAGGTAAATAACAGCATAAATATCATCTTTGGGAAGTTTAGCAAAGTCTTCTTTCTTTGATAGGTCAACTGAGAAATATCTAATTCCCATGCTATCAAAGAAATCGGACTCTCTACGGCCAGAAGCAATGACTTCATATTCGTTCTTATTGAAATATTCGCTTGCATATTTTAATACATAAGAACCCACATTACCTGTCGCACCGAAAATGATTATTTTTTTCATATTAAGTTTGTTAAATGTTTATATTCTCATTAATTCTATTTAACTCATTTTCACCGTATCTTTGGTCAATAGGCAAAGGCAGCATCTGATATGCAAGAAGAAAATCTATATCTTTTTCTGTAGTCCATTCTAGTACATTAGGCCAGTAGCGGGCCACATAGATTTTATTCTCTATCAGTTTCTCACGCAGACCTTTGATTGGTGCGAGAAAAGGATAAACCATAGGTACAGCATCTTCGTCAAGCGGCAATACCAAATTATTCTCTTCTCCTATTACTTCTTGAAGCATCAAGAAATTCTCTCTGCGCTTCTTAGCTGCTGCCTCATAATCTATCGACTGCATAATACGTTGAGTCAGCTTTGACATCTTACGAATAGGTTGGTTATCCAAACTATCATCTGCCCTACGGAAATCCACAAAACCTTCTTCTGCAGAAATATCTATACGCTTTAACAGGTGAGTCATTCTATCGTAGGATTCATCCTGATCAAACTCATCTTCTAACAGTTTGTCCGTATAGAGATATGCACCATCAGCTACGCCAAAGAATTTACGGCAGGTATAGAAAGTGTCTATACCCTGATTTGGT
>AUXO014175040.1_pt1 | contig 15524 bp, 23 predicted proteins | sample 768731 | NCBI WGS metagenome assembly AUXO01 (sample SAMN02715735, study PRJNA202380) | gut metagenome | biome: sheep rumen | host: Ovis aries | place: New Zealand: Palmerston North
TCTAAGCCATTCATCATTGCGTTTATACGCTTTTGACGTCTTTTTTCGCCCACAAATGCGTCAACTACTGTATATAGCAAAAGAATTAATAAAAACGAAACAATGACGACGACTGTTATAAAAATCTTTTTTACACTATCATCCATTTTTAACCTCTTTTCTTAGTGGGCTTTTTGTTATTTTCATTTTTAACTTCTGTCTTTTTAAATAATTCAGGAGAGATAATGACATTTAATCTCGCCGCTTTTTGAATTAATTCATTAGGAATAAAACCTGGGCATACGAATTTTCTTGAAGGATAATCGTATGTAAATAAGTCTTGTAAATACGCTCTATTTTCTTGTGCGTCTTTGTCGGCAATCTTTAATTTAGATGCACCAACTTTACCCCATCCTGCACACCAAGTAATTTGTGCAATTTTACGGCTTGGTGGATCTCCTGGTTTTTCACCTTCGATACGTCTAATACTTAAGATTAAATCAAATGTATTAACTAACGATTCTTGTGCTTCTTCTGATTCAAGAATACCGAATTCAGCGGCAAGGTCTCCAAAACGTTTTACAGCCAATTTTGAGTTGTTTGCGTGGATAGTAGACATTGTACCATCGTGTCCTGTATTTGCCGCCTGTAAAACTTCGAATGCAACCTTATCACGAATTTCTCCTAGAATAATACGGTCAGGGGCATTACGAAGAGAGTGAGCAACTAAGTCTGTTGCATCGACGCCTCCGACACCTTCAGCATTCTTATTTTTAGTTTCCCAAGAAGAAACCATTTTTTGATATACCTTTAATTCGGCAGCATCTTCTATTGTAATAATATGTTCTAGTGAGTTTTCACTAGGAATTTCAAGTGTTAATGCGTTAAGTAAGGTAGTCTTACCTGAACCAGTACCACCTGATACTAAAATGTTAAATTTTGCTTCAACACATAATTTTAAGAATTCTCTCATTTCTTTTGAACAAGAACCGTATTCGACATACTTGTCAAGACCAAACATACTTTCCTTGAACTTACGAATATTTAACTCAGAACCCTTCAATGCGACTGGTGGAATAGTAACTGAAATACGGGAACCATTCTTTAAACGTCCTTGACATGTAGGGTTCATTTCGTCAACCTTACGGTTAATTTGAGCAAGAATTTTGTTAATTACAGATCTAATTGCTGTATCATTTTTAAATTTGTTAGGATGTTGATATCTTTTACCATTACTTTCGTAGAAGATACCTGCTTCTCCGATAACCCAAATTTCCTGTACAGATGGATCATGTAATAAACTTTCAATAATAGAAAGACCAAAGAAGTCGTCTATAATACCATTGACGAACAACTTTTGATCTTCATAAGAAACAAAGAAGTATTGATTCTTTTTAATGTAATTGTGCATAAAAGAAGAAATTTGAACCTTTTCTTCTTCTGTAATATCTGTTTTTTTCAAAACGTTAAAAAATTCACGCTTTACTTCCTCTCTTAGTATTTTGTCTAATTTGTCTTTTTTCTCTTGGTCGTCTGGTCCAATTCTTTTTAAATCGACTATATCGACCTCGGCGTTCTCATTTTTAACATTCAAAATTGCTTTTCTTTGAATGTGACTTTTATACATATTTGACCACCGTTAATTATTTTCTAAATTTTCTTTTTAAAAATTTCGGTGTCCACTGGTTGAACAGTATAGACACCTTTTTCATTGTTATATATGAATTCCCATAATTTATTGTTTTTGTCTAAATAAGGGAATCTTAAAACTACACCATTATTTTTATCTAAATTATTAATTGTTTCAATAGCCAACTCTAAAAAATTAGAGTGAATTGTTTCTTTTGCTTTTGCATATTTTTCGTCTCCTGTAAGCATAGTAACCATCTTATAGACACTTCTATTAAATCCGACGATAAAGACTTGCTTTAAAGACTTGGCATCAGTAAGAGTTAAAATAGCGCTGTCATCGATTGCAACTTCTTTGTTTGATTCTTGGGAAAGTTCTTCAGCACATCCATAACACATTTTTAAAAACTCTTCGTTATAAAAACTGTCTGCCTTTTTATTGATTAAAAGTTCATAAATTTGTGATAAATAACCTCTAGTGTTTTTTATTGTTTCATCATTAAACTTAATTTCATTCATTTCTCTAATCACCTATTGTCTGATATGTATTATATCAAAATATTAAAATTTTTATTTTTCAGGTTTTTGTTTTTTAAGATTAGTTAATCTTACTTGAAGCACCTGAGAAAAAAACTCCAACAGTCTTTCTTACTGCTAACTCAATGTAAGCCATTGGTAAAATTGGTACAAAGAATAAGTTTAATAAGAAGTTTCCTAAGAAACCGTAGTCCTTACCATAAGTCTTCTTATCTACTAACTTACCAATTAAGTAGTAAACTACATATACAGTTAAGCAAATTAAAATTAATAATAATGTTTTCATATCGGCATTCCTCCCGCCTTGTAAAATCTCTATATTTTGTAAGGACGTTTAGAACAACACGAAAAAGAAAGAACGCTTCATTTTCTTTCAATTATATTTTATCATAAAAAAGTTAATATGTAAACAAAAAAATGCAAAAAAGTTAATATTTTTTTATATTTTTTTATATTTAGTATTTATTATAAGCCCATATATCAAAAGAACGGGAGGATTTGTTCTGTTTTCTTTAAGGACAAGCACATTATAACAATATTAAAGCAAAAGGTCAATATGAAAACACTATGAAAATAAAATTTATTTAAAAATAAAAAAACAACCGTCTTTCAACGATTGTTCTTTACATTTACTTTCCTTGCTTAGCATACCATGCTTGCACAGACGCTCTTAGAACCTCTTTAGCAGGGTGGAAGCCTTGTGGATAATATTCAACATTGTCCATTAAAGTAATTCGCTCTAATGGAAATTTAGGATTAAATCCAAAGACATTTAAGTAAGGACTGATCTTTGAACCTACAACCTCTTTTAAGATTGCTAAGGCTTCAATAGTTGCTTCTGCATCGTCGCACGCTCTATGCGTATTGACTACAGGAACACCTAAATTTACAACAGCAGCGTCAAGTCTTTGACCTAACTTATTACCGTCGTGTGATAAATCACCATCATAACCAAAGTTGTCCTTATAGATAGTCATAACGTCAACGACGTTAACCTTATTTGCGTCCCATCTAAATCCTGGGATTTTACGTTCGATTGACTTTGTCATAAATCTAAAGTCAAAGCCAACATTGTATCCAGTAACAACTGTATCACCACTGTTATCACCATATAGAGGTGGATATAAGTAAGGTAAAATCTTTTCAAGACATTCGTCCTCAGTAATACCTTCCTTTTCAATCATTTCAGTAGTAATTCCTGTTAATGATGCGATAGTTAGGTTATTGCCATTAGCATCACATCTATCGATAATGATGTCTTCTGGCATTCTGCCATCAATTGGCTTAATAATAAAGTCAAATGATACGTCTGGCATAAATACACCTGATGAATTCTTTGACCATCTAGTCAAACCGACTTCAATATAATTATCTTTATTGCAATCGGTACCTTGAGTTTCAAGGTCGAAGCATACGATATGCTTCACTTCCTTACCATCAGTATTCTTAAAATAAGTAATTGGTGGTACTGGTAATAAATTACCATTTGCGTCTTTTCTTGACGCTAAAATATTATTCTTTAGCATAATGATTCCTCCTGTTTTTTAATAATAAATTTCTCATATTCAGTTTTGCCTACTGCGGCTTCACCTACTAATGCTACAACATCGCCTTGCTTAACATCAAGGTCTTCTAAGATTTTATTAGTAAGATCATTGAAATACTCTTCAATATTAGTGCCGTTATTGTAATAAACAATACTCTTAGAAGCACCAGTAAGTATTTCTTCATCTTTGCCCATAAAATCCTTGTCATCATCAGCAAGTCTCTTTTCAAGATTAGCCTTAATGACAATCTCATCGCCTGTTTCTCTTGCTAAATATCTAGCAATTCTGACATCTCTGTCAGATTTAATTAGGACGATTTTTAATTTGTCAGCAATAGGTGATTGCTTTAATTGCTTAGCACCATGAGGATTAACAACAGTTAAATTAACCTTGTCTACTAGAACTTGTCCAGCACTCATACCATACTGCCATTTGTCGCCATTAGGACGAACATAAACGGTATGCTCATAATAGCCACCGTTAGCCAACTTCTTGTCGAAGTCAGCATTATTTGTGAAGTTGTAATCAACGCCATTGACTTCATTACTTCTCGCAGGACGAGTAGTGTCAGAAATCATTCTATTGAAAATACTCCAATTTATTTTCTTCTCCATAACGATTGCTCCTTTCCGTGAATATTTTAGAAGAATACAAAATATCCACTCAATAATTCTTCATAATGTTTTTTAGTTTCTAAATAAAGCATCTTAGAAAAATTTAACGCCTCAGTCATTGTAACATAGTTTTCACTATAATCAAATAAATCAGTATTAAACATTTCTTTAATATTCTCTAAATAAAAACCAAACTTTTCCTTTCTTAAAGAATAATCTTCATAAGAAAGCATTAAATTTATTCCAAACTTATATGCTTTTTGAAGGTATCTCTTTAAAGTGAAGGATTCTTCGTCGTGTCCATTATGTAAAACACGGCTTTCAAGTTTACGAAGATAATGCACTGTCATACTTCTATTAAAACCAAAAATATCAGCCTTTAATAGTTGTGTCCAGTTATCCTCAGCATCCTCTAAATACAACTTATCGTCATACTCTTCAAGGACAACACCCTTAATGTCATTAACAGTTAAATCGTGACATTTAATAAAATCAGCAATTCTTTGATATATTACTTTTTCATGATCATCAAGAGTAGATTTACCCTCTAATATTTTCTTAACTTCTCTTTTGTGTTGAGAATATCTACCATAAGCAGAACTGCTTTGGAATACATAGATAGGTAAAACATCATTGTCATCCCAGAAATCAACAAAAAGTGCAACAACAGCCATTTTGACTTTTGTATCAATTAGGGGTGAAAATTGAATTTTCTTTTTTTGCTCTATAAACAATTTGTTCATAAAAATCCTCCTTTCAAAGATATAAAAATATCTTATATATCAATTATATCATAAAAACGCATTATAGTAAAATAAAAAAGAGGATTTTATTCCTCTTTTAAATGATATTTTATGAATGAAACATATTTAATGTCAATATTTGGTGTATGCTCTTTAATTGCGTCGATTGACTTAATTAAATTATCTAATTGAACATCGTCCATAACATAGCCTTGATCTTCAAAAGACTTGACAGCCTTATTGGTTTCTTCGATAAGTTCATCCTTGTTTTCACTTTCTAATGTCAAATAATTATATTTGGTCAAAGTATCACCTCACTTATTATTTCTTTATTGCATCTTTATTATATCATAAAATAGATTTTTTTCAATAATAAAAAAGTGGTACTCAAACAGTACCACAAGTGGTCCCAATGGGTAGCCACTGACGATTACCTATATTATATCAGAAAAAATTGACTGTGTAAATAATAATTTAAGACATAAAAAATGTGGCAATCATCTATAAAGACAACAACCACTACGATTAAATATATTATAACATTTCATTTTGAAAAAGTAAAGAAAAAACAAAAAATCACCTTGCGGTGATTTCTGTCGGAATTATAATAATCCCATTATTTCTAACTCTTCATCAGTATAATCGTCATAATCGTAATCACGATTACAATTGAATGATGACTTCTTATGAGAGGCTTTAGCAAACTGCTTGTTAGCAGCCTTCTTAGATACTACCTTGTTTTCAATGTAAGAGTCTTCCATTGCCATTGAATCCTCCACATTTAGACCATTAGCCTTAGCCATAGCCTTCTTTAACTGATTTTTGTTATTAAGTATTTTTTTCATTTTTTATATCTCCTTTATTTTAAATTTTTATCATTTTATTTTTTAAATAAAACGAAAAATAATACTATAATTATTATATCACACAGTATTTTTTTGTGCAAATAGACTTTACGCAAATAAATTTGAGTAAAATAAAAAAGCGTTTTTAGACGCTTTCTTTGTCAGCCATTACTGGTTTTACAGATTTACTTAAAAGTTCTTGGAATCGCTTATTATGAAGCGTTAAATCACTAATAATAGAATATCTACTATTATTGTCCCCTTTAATAATAGAATAAGGTTCTCCGAACTCATTTAATAACTTCTTGACGCCTTCGTCAATTGCTTTGCTTTGCTCTTCGGTATGAATTCTACCTTCAGAATGAAACTCGAACGCTCTTTCTAAGAAATAGTTAACATTGTTATAAGAACGATGCACCTCAACAACAAGAGGAACTAAATGATCATACTTGCTTCTATTATAAAACGCATTTAATAATAAAGGACTATCTGTAATAATAATATCAACTTGTTCGACAAGGCGTTCAATACGTCTTAGTTGTTCACCAAAGCAAGTAATTTGATTGGATATGTCGTGAGTTCTCTTCTCATAGACTAAATCCTTTACATATTCGGTCGCAAGTTCACAATTAAGTCCCATTGACTTTAATTCACCACATAGATAATATGCTGTCGTAGACTTACCTGCTGACGGACCTCCGAACAAATTTATAATTAATGTTTTATTTGATTTCTTTTGCATTTTGTTCACCCCATTTCACTATTAATAGTATAGCACAAATTAGAAAAAATAAAAAGACCTTTTCAAGTCTTTATCTTTTTAATTCGACGCCATGAATTCGCCATGTCTTGTTATAATTTTCGACTTTACGAGAATATTTTTGATCTTCTGGTAAAAGTCCCGAAATGCACCAATCACCCTTGTCATAAGATAATGATGCAGACTTGGCAGGAACCCATTCGCCTTTGATTAAAATATCTACATTTTTAGCAAGACCTAAAAGGACGATTGCCTCTTTTATTCCTGTATATTCTTCAATTTTACTCATTGTTTTCAACAACCTCTCTTACTTTTATATAATAATTTTCGCTTTCAAAAGAGAAAAATGAATTTTTTCCAAAATAACAATTTAATGTCACTTCACCTTCATAAACCTCATAGCCATTGCCACTTTCTTTTTGATTTATGGGTGTATATGTTCTTACCATTTTATTGTGAAGTATATTTTTTTCTTCACCTTTTTCTAATATATAATAAAAACCCGAATCTAATTCTACATCGAATTTAGAACTCAAAGTTTCTTTATTATCTTCATAAACATCTAAAACAATTAATCTATCATATTCTAAAACTGTCTTTGATTTAGAATTAGCGTTAGCCTTTGGTAATATAAAAATAGCAATAATTACTAATACACATCCTACTAAAAATGTTGTTTCAGCCCACTTAAAAAAAGAATAGTTTCTATTAAATTTCATAACTTTTTTTATTCTGTAATATATACTCTTTATAATGCCCATTATCAAGAACAAAGCAGACACTATGAAAACTATATAAATTAAATAAATGAAATACATATATTACCCACCTCTTTTCTATACTATTATAGCATAAAACGATACATTAGTAAATAAAAAACGTAAAATTTTATGCAAAAAAACAACAAAAATAAAGTATTAAATTCAAAAAAAGAAAGAGAGTAATTAAACTCTCTATTCCTTTATAATTTCTACGATATTTTCGTCATACTCCTCAGTTAAAAATTCAGAAACACTATCAGGATCATCAGTGATTGTGATAGTATAGCCATCTGCTTCACAACCAAAGACAACTGCACCATGTGCTGTTACGTCATCGACTGAGTCAATTTGAATTTTAGCATTTGGATATTTGTTTAAAATATCGATTAAAAAATTAGAAGTCATATTATAATTCTCCCCCTTCCTTTGCACGAAGTAATTCATCTTCGTCAAAATAATGACTTAAAGTTGCTTCTAAGCCGTTCTTTCTCATATAAGAAGTTACGACATTGAAAACAAAGTCAGTCTCATAAGGACATTCGTCTAAAATTTCTAAGCAGAACTCAGAAAGTTTTAAACATTCCTCATCAGATAAAGCGTTATCCCACTTGAAACTACGATAAAAATATAATAGTTCAAGTCTGATATTTTCCTTATCCATTTCTTCTAATATTTTATTTAATTTTTCTATCATAAAAATTCCTCCTTCTTGATATAAAATTATAAATATATCATATAATAATTATATCATAAAAAATAAAAGAAGACTATTTTTTAGTCTTCTAATACTATAACATTTACCTTTTTAGTGTAATTAGATGATGAATCTAATGCGATAAAATCATCAGAAATATAAGGTTTACAATGTTCGTCTTTTTTCATATCATTATAGCAATAATCATATATTTGACGCTCTGTTGCGAAAATACCATATTTTACAAAAGCATTTGCTAATGAAGAGTGAATATGTCCTACTATCAATGTCTTTTCTAATTTTATATTATTAACGGCTTTATTTTTAAAATAAATGTCAATTCCGTTTGCCCAACGACTATTATACCATCCTAATTCGTCAGCATTACGCCAATCGTCAAGTATTTTACACTTAGGATAAAATGCAATCATTGTATGACCATTTTTGTCGTATTCCATCCAGCAATTTTTAGTTACACAAGGCAAAAATCCGTGGACAAATATATAATGTTCTGTTTCAAAATAATTTACCACATGATCATTAATCCATTCCATAATACCTGTTGCTTTTGCTTTTTCAAATACAAGTTTAGAGTCTCTTTTTAATTCTAAACGATTGATTTTCTTACCATTTTGAAAGTTTGCAAATTCTGTAACAGTAATTGCTGTACCATTACCTACATTATTGCTATCAAAATATTGATGTTTTAAACAGTCTTCAAGCAACTCTTCGTGATTTCCACGAATATATATTAACTTGTCTTTTGATGTCAATTCTTTCATAAATTGCCACAACTTAACATTTTCAGTTCCACGGTCAAATGCGTCCCCACAAATAATTACTTTATGATCAGGATTATTTATGTCGAATCCTTTCTCATTAAGTGAATTAATGAAGGCTGTGCAATATCCGTGAATATCTGATGCTACAAAGTATTTCATAGAAATCACCTCCTTTAATTTTCAACTTATTATAACATAAAAGCCACTAATATTCAATAAAAAAGACGACAAAAAGTCGCCTTAATTTCTATTTCTTATAAATAGAATAATTATCCCATTCGGGATCAGCAGGTACACCGCCTCGTTCGTCAAAAATTAAATATGACGACTTTTCTAAGACGTGCTTACCATTTTGCACACGAAGGAATGACAAATCACCAAATACGGAACCATCACTAAGTCCATATACCTCATAATTTTGATACTTTATTGGTAAATTATCGACTTTTTGAGAAGGATGGTTTGGATCAAAATCACTAAAAGACTTTAGAATAAGTGAAAAACACTTTTTGTTAGACCTGTCAATACGATAAATTGCATCCTTTAAAGTATTTTTAAAAACCTTTAAAGTTTGTCTACGTCTAGGAATGATTATTGTATAAGAATTACTTAACCTCATAACCGTCATCACCTCCTACGAATTCAGGTATCATTTCTAAAATACTACCTAAATTAAATTCGTCTAATGAATAATAAACGCAATCACAGCCACAAGAATACTCTTTTTTTGTTTGAGTATCTACAATATAGTCCTCAAACCAATTACCGTAAGATAACTTGACACAAGGTTGTTTTCCTTCATAATCACAATCGTGTCTTTCAAGAGCCTTTCTTAGTTTCTTGTCAGTTGTAATTCCAAAGTCAGATACAGGATCATAAATTCCTGTATGTTCCTTCTTAAAGTCACAATCGTCTTCATTGTTATAAACAACACCTTCTAATAAGCCACAGGCGTTTGTCTCACAATTATAACGACCATTGATGTTGACTTCTATAACTGTTCCTGAAAACCAAGCACTGTCTAAACGTTTACTATTTATTGGTTGAACGATTTTAACAACCACGTCTAAACCTTCGTTTTTTTCTAAAAGAGTTTTATATTCGTCTTTTAAGTTCTTTTTTAAACGACCAATAAAGGCACCTTTAAAGCCATTACAAATAATTTTTAAACCCATATTAAAATCTCCTTTCTTTTTGATATCTGGGAATACCAAAACAATTATTCTCCTAAAAATATATAATTTTTAGACACTTTAATTATACCATAAATTAGCCCCTTTATCAAAGAAAAAAGAACGTTTTTTACAACGCTCTTTCTTTTATTTTATTCTTTTTCTTTCAACCAGATAGGTTCTTCAGTTGAAGCCTTAAAGTTATAAATAGGCTTAATAATCTTTTCGATAGATACTGTATCCTTAATATTTTCAACAATACTGTCCATTGGCTTATACGCCATAGGTGATTCGTCAATAGTAGATTGTGAAACTGTTGTAGTATAAATGCCTTTCATAGCCTCTTTATATTCTTCAAGAGAAACTTTATCCTTGGCTTCACCACGGGACAAGATACGTCCTGCACCGTGAGGTGCTGACATATTCCACTCTTCATTACCTTTACCGATACAAATAAGTGAACCGTCTCGCATATTCATAGGAATGATTAATCTTTCACCCTCTTTTGCAGAAACAGATCCTTTTCTTAAAATCATATCGTCAAAATTAATATAATTATGGATTGTTTCAAAGAAATTGTAAGTCCAAACTGACTTAGCAGTTTTGCCTACATTAATTGTTTTGCTTACAAAAACCATTTTGTCATCTTTATAGCGACCTTCTACGTCTTCGTGAGCACCAATTGTTTCTATGAAATATCTTTCAATGATAGTTAATGCCATCATTCTTCTGTTCCATAATGCAAATTCTTGACATAATTTTAAGTCGTGAAGATAATTTTGCATATCCTCATCTTCAAGATAAAATAAAGTTTCATCCCAAAAAGGAAGTTTGAATGTTTTTAAGATTTCTTGTAAATCTTTTTCTTTACCTTCAGCCTTTGCCTTTCTGATTACTTCATTACGACGTTTTGACACATATTGTTTCTTAGCAATTCTTTGATAATGTTCAGCAACTTGCTTTCCTAGATTTCTTGAACCTGAATGAATAACAAGATACTTATTACCATCGTCATCAACGTCGACCTCAATGAAGTGATTACCACCACCAAGACTACCTAAATTACCGATAAGTCTTGGAATTTGATCTAATTCATTGAAACACTTTAATTTCTTAAACCAATTACCTGGGTGATTTTCATTACAATGAATAAGTCCAGAACCATACCATTGTAATTCTGATGTAGAAATTCTTTTACCAGAATATTCGTCATACGAAGGTTCTTCATAACTTTCGTGTCCAGATGGAATTTTATGAACGATTTCGTCGAAAAGTTTTAAATCTAAATCGATTTTTCCAAGTTCGACTACTAACATACCACATCCAATATCTACACCTACAATATTAGGACAAACCTTGTCAGAAACATACATAGTAGTTCCTACGACGCATCCTTTACCAGCATGACAATCTGGCATAATTCTGACGTGTGCGTTTTCTGATAAAGGGGTATTTAAAATACCAGTAATTTGACCAACAGTTCTTTCATCAATAATGTCGGCAAAAACTTTTGCTTCGCCATATTTACCTTTTAAATTAAATTCCATAACATTTCCTCCTATCTATAATCACAATGAATACCATATTTGCCGTATTCTAAAATTTTTGGATTATTTGTTTCTCCATATTTAAAAGCACCTTCATTATAAGCCTTTACAAAATATGCAGTAAGTGTTCGAGAAATACCGACGCCTTCTGTATAAAATTTATAAGCACCTAAAATAAAATTAATTATTTCAGACATTTCAGGTTTTTCGTCAAATGACATATAAATATTGACTGCCATCTTAGACAATAAGTCTAAGTCTCTTGGTCTTAAACCACTTAACGCATATTCACTCTTATAATACAATAAATTTTCATAAGCAACAACATCTAAATAATTAAATGATGCGTCATTTGAAATATATTGTAATAATTTATGAATTTGTTGTAAACGACCAATACGAGTTCTAGGATATTCTTCACGACAGAAAGCAACTACTTCGTCCATAGTGTCTCCTGTAATAGTCCAATAATCTACTGAACCATAAAGAATAAGTCCTGTATTAGAACTATGATTCATAATAGTTTCAATATTATATGATGAAACCATTTGTCCCTTAGGGAACTTAGTTTTGTCGCCCGTAGTATCATAAAAAGCAACGCAAATGCCATACTCCTCATCATCTACAATAGCAACATCAAAATGTTTCATATATTCATTTTGATTAATTTGATTGAAAGATTTTCTTAAAATTTCTTTTCTCTCTGTTTTCATTTTGTGTCCTCCTTCCGTCCGCATAAGCGAACATTAAAGCCAAAGAGGGACAAGCCCTCTTCGACAATTAAAATACATAACCAAATAATAAAATTCCAATACAAATTACCATAATATATGTATTAAAATTAACTATTCTAGTTATGACCTTATTTTGACTTTTAGTCAATTTAAGGATTAGTTCACCAATTAAACAAATAGCGAAGCAAGATAACATAATAATCAATAAAAGTTTAACCATATTATCATCTCCTACTTGTTAATTGTTTCGTTGACTTCTTTTACTTGGGCTTTAAAGTTTGGATGATATTTGTTAATATAATCAGCCATTTTTACAGCCTTGTCATTAGACATTCTTTGAGCAGAATATCTTGATCCGTAAGTAAAGCCATATCTAGTTTTTCTTACAAAATAATTACAGCCGTTTAATTCAACTATAAATCTTGTAATCTTTTTAGGTTCTTTAAATTTTACGATTTTTATTGTAGAAGAATATCCACCATATAAAGTCTTAGATAATGCTAAGGCATCATCAAAAGTAAACTTTTGTGCCTCTGACATAAGACGAGTTGTACGATGAGAGTGTCTTACAATATCATAATCATAAATATAATATGAACCTCTTTTTAAAAGAAATGTTCCTGTTTTATCTTCTGGGATAAAAGGCTTCTTTCTTCTTATTTCTTCTGTCGAACTTCTTAAATAAATATGTTCGTCAGGCTTACAAGAATTGTAAGCGTCAATTAGTTCTTGAGTTGTATTAACATATTTAGCCTCTTTATAAAGATTAGAATAATCAGTAGAAGGTGTAATGATGTTAACACTAAAACAGTTAACCCAATAATTTTCATAAATTTCTTCTATGGTTTCTGCTTCTTTTATACCTCTTTCGAACCATTTTCTAAGTTGACCGCAAGTGAATGAATGACCACGAGACTGATAGCAAAGATCTAAATGAGAATCATTAGTACGACCATTAATCCAGTTTTCAACCTCTTTCATAATTTCACTTTCAGTTAATAAGCCATGAGAAACATTTGTAAACCAACTTGAAAAAGTTCGTTCACGTCTTTCACGACCTCTAAATCCAACTGTATAACAGTTGCTTGAACCAGCAATGCCTGTAACAGCATATCTAGTTTCGCCATTAGCAAATGGCACTTTGACGAATTTACGTCCATAAATAATTTCAACGCCCATAAAATCATCTCCTTCCTTATTTTGAGCATTTCTCCTTTACAAAATATAAATATCTTGTATGTCTATATTATACCATAAAAGGTGCTCTTTTAAAATAAAAAAGAGGAGTTTTTACTCCTCGTTTACTAATTCTATTTCGTCTTCTGATAGGAAATAACTGCTATAAGGGTATTCCTCTACTCTTATTCCTTCTTTACCTACATAAGCGATTGTTAAGGTTTCACCACGGTAAAGTTCTAATAAACTATCGTTTTCTGAGTTGTGAGTATCTATGACAATTTTGTCTCCGACTTTATAGCCGTCGTCGTGTTGATTTTGATGTCCACCAATCAAAATACCTGGTTTTGAATTACTTTTACTCTTTTTTGTGGTTTCTGTATCTTTTTCTAATACTTCTTTTAGAACATCTTTTTTGTCAGATTGCATTTTTAATCCTTGGTTCAAAGCAACTCCATATCCACTTCCATCATTTTTATCAAAATATTTAGAAACTTCCCTTTCGTCGATTTCAGTTGAAATCTTTTTAGCCATAAAAGAAAGTGCTACTTCTTTTGGAACATAATTTATCATTTCAATAGTCAAATCGTCGACTAAAAAATTCTTTTTAAAAAATGTTAAGACTTTATTAAAATTAGATTTAATCAATAAAACGTAAACTTTATCTTCTGTAAACATTTATATCACCTCTTCCGTCTTATTATAACACAAAATATATAAAAATAAAATAAAAACGGCATTATGCCGTATTTTATTCGTTCTTAACGATTTCTAATTCTGGTTCAACGTCAGTTTCGTTAACGTCTACAGGATTTGCTTCAACACTAGTTTCGACATTGTCGGTTGCAGATGTCCAATTCTTTTCTAAAACAAATAATTCAGTTGACATTTCAGGATAACGATTAAGTAAGAATAATAATCTTTGAGTAACTGTCGAAGGCTTCTTAACATTACTTTCCCAATTAATTACTGTTTCAGGTAATACGCCTAACATATCAGCAAAATTCTTTTCAGAAAGATTTAACTTACGTCTTAACTTCTTAACGAACTCGCCGTCAATCCTAGAATAATCTGGCACGTTCTTTACGACGTATCCATAGCCAACATTAGGAATAACATTAGTTGTCTTAGGCTTTCTAGGACGTCTAACTTTTCTTGGAATTACTTCATTTTCAACTTCAACTTCGCCTGTTTCGGGATTAATAATTTGATCCATAATTTCACCTCTTTCCTATAATAATGATACATACTTACCTTTTTGGTAAGAACGTAATACATCAACAATTTTAGCCTTGCTTAATGCAAGTGATGTTCCTTCAATTAAAAGTTCGTCTTTTTCCTTGACAACTTCTCTAATGATAATCTTCTTGTCCTTTTCAATTCTTACTAAATCGCCTTCTTGTAAAAGTTCAGCAAGATTATTAGATTGGCTCTTGAATGAACCCACATAATGAGTTTTAGAAATTTCATCGACGAATAATTCACGCCAAAAAACTTTAGAAGTCTTTTTGTTAATGAAATATTCTCTTTTCTTTGATAATTGTTTTTCAACGTCAATTATCTTTTCATACTTTCCGTTTAAAACAACACAGATAAACTTTTTAGTTTTCATTTTTTCACCTCTTATTTTCTACTATTTCTAAAAATTCTTTCTAAAAAACTTTTTGGTTTTTTATCGTCAGTTTCTTTTGCTTTTTCTTTCTTGACATCTTCTTGAACTTGTTCGGTCTTGTCCGCTACTTGTTCGGTTTTATCTGGAACTTGTTCGTTTTCTTTTTGATGTTCGGGTTTTTCATCATTAGATATTTGACTTAAACTTCTTGTTTTTTCTATTATATTACATCCACATTCAGGACAGAATTTAACATTAGGATTAATCTTAGCATCACATTCAGGGCAATAAATGAAATCTTCTACTTCTTCAACTTGTTTGTCCACGTTGTTCAAAGAAGTTTCTTTTTCACTTACTTTCTTGTCTTCATATACAATGACTTCTTTTAATTT
>AUXO011209810.1_pt1 | contig 15522 bp, 10 predicted proteins | sample 768731 | NCBI WGS metagenome assembly AUXO01 (sample SAMN02715735, study PRJNA202380) | gut metagenome | biome: sheep rumen | host: Ovis aries | place: New Zealand: Palmerston North
ATGTTTGCCAATTATAGTGATTATGAAAGAACGATAATTGGTAAATCAAATTCACCCGTCTTTTTGGATAATGGTGTCGTTGTATCAAAGAAGCTTGTAACAAAAGCGGATAAGAAATTACAAAAAGTATCAATAGGATTCTTTGTATATAATGATGCACACTATGTTGCAATAAAACTTGTATACGAACGGTTTGCAATACTTGAAATATTTTCATTAGTAAAATAAAAATACGAGGTGGGGCATATAGCCCCACCACCATATTTTTTTTGTTTTGAGGAAAACAATGACAAACCTTATTACGAACCAGGTGTTGCTGTTGTCTCATATGGATTAGCAATAGATTTACTATCACCTTTCTCATTGATGTAGAGACGTGAGTGATCCTCAGGTACGAGAGACTGAGGAGCAGGTGCAACACGCTCAACACGACGTCTACCAGCTGTCATAACAGGAGCATTACCAAGACCAGACTGAACTGCATCGAGATAAGGACGCTCACCATTATTGAAGATAGGTGTGTTGATTGTACCGCCATTAGACGGAGTAGGTCCATTGGGATCGAAGAATGCATCGCCAGCACCAGGATTGAGGTTGATTGAGTTACCAAAGATGGCGAACTGTTCAACATACCTAGCAGCCAGGTCATTTACATATGCACTCTGGATGAACTGACAAGTGAAGTTCAGATCAAGTGTAGCGATCTGTGACTGACCTGTATTGTTCGAATTGAATATCTGATTACCAACCTTACCGGAAGGAACGCATCCGAGAGCCATTGTTGCAGCCTCAACACGTGCACCACTTCTGTCGAGCACGATAACGAGGAACTCTGCAACTTCCCATGCAGGAGAAGGCTCAAGAGCGATTGTCGATGACAATACGTTTGCTCCGGTGTTAGGTGCGAAGATTCTCTGAGGTATGAGATTCTCATCAACTGAACCAGCAACAAGACCATGGTATGTTGTAAGACCTGTAACAGGATCTGCTATACCATCAACCCACATGTTGTGGAAGTTAGCCATAGGACGGCCTACCATTTCAGGAACCTGGAACTGGATAGACTGACCAGACTGCTGATTCTGTGTTGTAGGAATCGAGATGCTACGACCTGCGAAGCCGCCCTGAAGGGTAGCCGGAGCAAGACCAGCATCACCGATATTACAAGTAATACCGGTGTTGTATGCCTCGATTATCTTCTTATACTGACCGAACTCACCCTTCGGATCATAAGCATTATTCTTATCGCTACCGAAATAATGAATGAGGAAATAAGGACCACGATACATTACAGCGATAACGCGGTTGGTAGTAAGCGGATTAAGACTTCTAAGAGTATGTATGTCGGGTGTGAGACCGCCAAGCATACCTGTGTACTGTGAAAGGTCACCATGATACTCACGGATGCCTGTCTGTAAGCTAATAGCCATAAATTAATTCCTCCTTTCTACCAAATCATTCAGAAGTTGTACGTCTCTGAACGTTAACGATGATCGGAACTCTGAGTATGAGACCACGGAATACTACGGTTACATAGCAAACAACGATCTCGCCGCCATCTTCGGGATTGATATCTCTCTTGAAATTGATATCCAGATCCTGAACGAGATTGCCGACCCAGTTAGAGAACATATTATCAACTTCATCCTTGAGGGTGTTGAGAACACCATCGTCATTATACTCAAGGAGGTAGGAGTTGATCTTATTCTGAAGCAGATATATGAGCTGTGAAAGCGTACGCATATTGCTCTCCTGGATAAGATCAGATGTACCATCGCCTCTATCAAGAGTACGCTGAGACTGTCTCTGAAGGTTTCCGTTGATGTCCATAATCCAAGTATTACCACCTGAATTATAGAGCAGCTGTCTGAGCTCCCAATCAGTAGTATCGATATCCGGGAAGAATGATGAATACTCTGTTGGAGCGATATTGGAATATTTGCCAGTAAATGGTTTATTTACTGTATACTGACGCATGTGTGAGAAGATAGAGTCAACGATCTTCTTTGTGTAGGTATATGCAATGCCATCAGCAGCAGAAACGAAACCACCGATATCCCATGAAGCATTACCATTGTCGAATCTCTTGCTGAATGACTGATTTACCAGCATTGCTGTGTTAGCATCAGTTACACCAGCATCGAGATGCAGTGACAAGCCTGAACCAGGACCGAGAGGTCTCTTATCTTCAGGAATTCCCTGGAAGACACGTACGATCATCAGATCATACATTGCCTGCTTAACGTCTATATCAACAAACTCTGTGATGTTATCGATGAGCTTGTTGTTGAGCAGGATTGACTCCTTCTCATCATCGGTATAGATAGTTGAAGCATTGATGATATCGATAGGCTTGTATACCATGTAAGGAAGTATTGTCTGACCAACGATAGTATTAGTACCACCATCAAACAGATACTTCGCAGGGCATCTTGTGGGTGAAGTGATACGTGCATCGATCTCACCACGGTATGCTCTAACGAGGAGCTCTGAATAGTGCCACTTGAATTCTATATCAGAAACGTTATCATCAAAGAATCCAGCATAACCATTCTCGACGGGGATACCGCCAAGCTCTGAGTTAGGATTGATACCATATGTTGCTGAATAGTAGTTTGAAGGAATATCGATATTGGCAAGACCATATCTGTAGATAGATCCCTGTGTACCACCGACAGCATAACGATAGATGTATGAAGGTGAAGCATCCTTAGGATCTGTTCTAACAGTGATGTTTGAAGCATCAATTGTTATAAGCAGACCTGTTCCTTCAGAACCTGAAGTGATTGTTGAATACCACATGTTGGCAGCCCAAGTATCACCTTCAACACCATTTACAATAGCATTGTCAACGATCTTGAAGTAAGCTGTAGGATCGAAGTCTGCAGGCTGCTCTGTAACGAGTCTGTAGGTATCTGTTGTCAGATACTTTGAAGGATTGATCTTGTCTTCAGATTCTGCACTTGCAGCTATTACGATCTCAACATTCTGTGCACCTGTAGGATCAGTAACATCAACGGGTGTTGCGCTTGTGATCTTGAAGTATACACCAGTGAGATTCTCAACTGCAACGAGATCACCAACAACATACTTTGTTATTGGAGAACCAGACTCTGAAGTAGGTGTACCGCCGTTAACCTTCCAAAGAACATCAACACTTGTCTGTGAGTTAGCCTGATAGATCATATCATCATATGATGTACCAATCATGTCAGTTGAAACAGGTGCCTTTGTAGGAGGTGCTCCTATAGAGAACTTGCTATTGCTATTTACAGCAAATACATCGTTCTCATCCTTTGCAATGTTATAACCATTTACAACGATTGAGCCATCCGATGTATCAAGTACAACAGTACCAGGCATTGTGAGATACTCACTGTCAGAACCTGCTACTGCGAATGATGTAACTGTCGATGAAGGCAGTACAAGCTTGCCGTACAGAGCATTTTCAGCGATTGCTGCTGTTGCATCAGGATCGATCTCAGGAACCTTTGTATCAGCTGTACTCTGATCAATGTATGCTACTTCATAAACAACGAACTTGTTGAGCTTGTTGTCATTTGTAACACCATCAAGACCAACAACAACAAAGTCATGTGAGAACTTTCTTGTTGTGCCATTAACTTCCTTTACACGAGGCTGGAGTTTTCTGGACTTGATAAGCTGGGTGATAGCGCTCTTGATAGCAGTATCATCATTTGTTGAGAATGTATAAGCCCTGATCATATCCTTCTCAGATGTCTCTGTATATGGACCATCGCCAACATAGAGCTGAGAAATCGGGATGTATGTTATTGCACCAGTATACTGGTTGATACCAGCGATCATCTGAAGTGACAGTGTTGTTGGTGCATTACAGAAAATGTCACCTACATGATATGCATCACTTGCGTTGAACACACCATATGTCTTTGCATTCAGAATAGACTGGAGATCGGTCGGGTTTGCTGCATACTCGGAGATATCAGTATCAGGATCAAGGAAGGTCTTGATACGATTTGAAGGATACAGCTTAGGAATGTCGAGGTCGATCATATCAACCTGGTAATATGGAAGCTTAACATCTGTATCGCCGTTATAGATATAACGACCATAGATAGCATCAAAGATATTAACATTCATGGTGTTATAAACATCATTTACGAATCTCATATCCTTTGTACCATATACAGGAGGAATATCAGCATCGATCATTTCTTTAACATGAAGCATGTATTCAGTATAGAGTTCTTTAATGGCATTCTCATTAACCGTAGGAACGATTATTGATGAACCCCTAACTCTCTTGCCGACAGCAACATTTACAGAATCGATAGAGTCTGATCTCAGAACGTTGTTTTCATTTATAAGTGATGCAGCAAACTGCTCAACAACCTGTGATGTACGAGTATCTATTGTATTGAACAGATATCTTACATTAGCAGGACGTCTTGTCTGCTGTGTGAGGTTTATAGCATAATTATAGAAATTATACACCTTACCTCTACCTGCTGCGATACTTGTCATGAATACACGCTGCTTCCATGTTGTTCCGTCTGTTTCATCCTGTGTTTCATCAGAACTGAATCCGCGAACAAGAGCATTATTGAGACGCTCAGTGTTCTTGAAGCTGGAATGAATAACTCCAGGAGGTAAACCATTGTTACCATTACCGGAGGTAGTCTTGAAGCGAACGTGCATTGTATTGCCGTCCCACTTCCACTGAACAAGCAGACAAGAAAATGCATATGTAGAATCAGGCGGTGTTACACGCATGAACTTTATCGGAGCATTCTGATTAAGAATGGATCCGGGATATGTTACAGTCTGACCATACTTCTTAATGTCTGCAGGGCTGAGATTTCTCATACCATACGCAACGTTCAGAACGTCACTTCTGTTAATAGATATGATCTCGTTATCTGCACCCATAGGTGCTCCTGTAACAACCAATGTTGCGTACAACGAAGGATCGTCTGCAACAACAGTCGGGAGTTCACCTGCATACATTGAATTGTCAATGATATGTACAACGCTGTGAGGCATTGGATATTTTAAAGCATATCTTGATTCAAGCATATTTTCTTCTCCTTTTCTAAAAGATTAATTGCAATTGAAGAGCTTTATATCATGAAGAATCGCGATTCATGAGGTAATCGCTCGCAATTATCAATGAGTTTATATTAAATATTATGGTGGGGCATAAAGCCCCACCACATGATCATTTTTCTTTTAAAGGATATTCAACGAGGTAACCATCAACTGCCTTACGGCCATCTCTGTCGATAGTAATTGATGCAGGATCTACATCAGGTGCAGGATAGTCAGGTATCAATCTTCCTTCACTATCGTAAGTTTCAAATGATATGTCGGTATCTGAATCACCAACGACAACATATGTCTTTGGTTCAACACCTTCATATTTGAGATTTGAATTTACATTGGGAACGAGATCATCGAGTACTCTTCCAGCATCAGATGAATTGATCGGTGAATAATCGATATTAGTTGTAGGAAGATTTGCCGTTCCTGCAGGAACTTCAAATATCTTATCCAACATTGATCTACCGATGTCCATTGACGATCCAGAGTAACCAGTGTTACCAGTTGCATTTGCAGCAGCGGGATTATTTGCAAGCTGATTCTGTTTGATACGAATATCTGCAATGTTTTTCTTTATAGAAACTCTTGCATTAGCCATACCAGCTATTGCATTTCTACCAGAAGTTATTGCAGACAATGCTTCTATCTCTTCTTCAGTAAGACCAATCTTACCCTTTTCAGAGATACTCTCATAAAGCTTCTTTTCCATCATCTTTATGAGTTTTAACTGATCTGCTTCAAGAGCACGGAGAGAATTGATTTCCGATGTGAAGATCTTGTTTGGATCAACCTTATTTTCAAGAGCCGGTAAACGGGATTGATCATCGATGTATTGAAGTAGTTTACTATTACTACCCCAATTGTTTGATGAATATGGAGATATAAATCCATCCATATTATATAATACCGGTGTTGTTTTAAAATTGGAGAATGCTTCCTCCCATGTCATTGATGGTTGATCCTGATATTGTGGTTCCGGAGGTTGAGTGAATGGATCATAACCATATGTGTCAACACTCTGCTGTGCTTGCTGTTGATATGATGGAGAGTTATCCAGCATACTGAACATTTCGCCAAAATTCATTTATGTGTCATTCCTTTCTAAATACGCTCTTTATCTTTGAGCTTTTCTAAAAGGTTGTATTTATTACCATTTATCAGAGTTCATCCATTGATGAATACATTCTGCACATTTTATCATCTGTAACTTTCTAGGATGATTATGTTGCATTATTAAATGGCAAAGTCTACATTCATAATTTTCATCGGTTTCTGTTTCATTACCTTCATCATCAGTATATTTTGGATTCTCTTTTCTGAATTCATCTGTAATATCTTGCATCGCGAAGTTTTTTACTTTACGATCAATTGTCTCATTATGATTAATACAACGAATATCTTTACCTGTTATGATTTCGATAATACATTGGTTTTTTATAGACAAGGTCTGTTGGATATGTACCAACAGATCATAGTCGTTTATATTATTCAACCGACGAAAGTTTTTGTTCCCATGAGGTTCTTTCATTTTTTCGATATCAAAAATCTCCATGTGACTAGGTCTCTTTTCTTCGTCCATAATATTCATCCCCTATCAGAATAAAAAATTAATCTCGTTTGGTTAATGCATACAAACCATTCAAACATTCAATCTCAATAACATAAACAGAATCACATTCTGCTTTAATATTGTAGATCTTAGAGTACATGAGTTCCTCAGCTTGTTTGTTTGCTTCTTCACTCCATAAACCAGTTGACTTAACTGTATCACCATCATAGTCACCACCGATGGCTTTAAGTCTACTATTGGAAGGAGTGAGTGTGTCTGCAAACGAGACTGATACTATCTTGTGGGATGCTTCGGGATTTATAATAGGATAAGTATCATACGTTTCACCACGGAATTGAATTTCCATCGTATCAACAGTTGATAGAATATGTACCTTTGTAAAGAATGCTCCAAGATAGTCACCAATAGGATATCTAACGGTATACACATGACGATTTGCATCGACGATAACAATCTTTGCACATTGGTAAATCACATCGGTCAATGTCAATGGACGAGTAACCATCTGGTTCTGTTTCACATCAAGGTATTCCATCAAGATTGGAATGTTACCTTCTTCATCGAGATATAACTTTCTGAAACGTGATCCGGGGTTATTCATATAAATATTGCACAAATCATCGATCATCTTGTTATCATATATATTTGTCAATACACCAGGTTTTACTTCTTCTTTGTTGGGGTGAATATCCTGAATGTTTGAATAAGAGAAGAACTGTTGCATTTGGAATTTGATCAATGGTTTGAATAATGAAACGCATGTATGTAATGGATAACCAGTTCTAAAGATTCCTATATGAGGATTGTCAGTATTGTAACGTGGAGCTGAGATAACGTTTCTAGCCGTGTAAGTAGTTGTCTTAGTAAGAAGATGCTTTTGGAAGAAACCATTTTTTGAACCAACATAATCATGAATGTAAGTATATATGTCAGCAACAGCATCTTGGAACTTTGCATACAACTGAACAGCATTTGTTGTTGTATGTGAAGTAACGCTCTTCAGACCAAGTATGTGTGAATATAAAGAGTTCAACTCACTTTTGGTATGTTTACCATTTCTCATACCGATCTGTCTAAATCCCGGAGGTAATACCAAAACTTTATCATTGAACAATAACCTCTTTGGTGATTTAGTAAGGATATCAATATTGTCTTTTGATCTAGTATTGATAGTTTTTCTTATATCTATATTATCCCATATTTCATATAGATCCTTGAGTCCACAATACTTTCCTTCTTTTGATGCAACAAGTACACCATTTTCCAAATTACACCTTACTTCACCATATGCCATTTTTCTGATGATACCACCTGATCTGGCTATAATGGTTTTTGTGATGTCTGGATTGAATACATGAATAGGTAATTTGATATAACCACATCTGTATTTACGTACTTGATCTGTTTGACCAAATATCTCTTCGGAGAATAATCCTTCTGGATTGAATTGGTTTTGTGTTCTGTATATATGCTGTGATGTTACTTCTTTGAGATCATTTATTTTTATATAACGATCAATATCAAATAATTCAATTATTTTCATTTATAATCTTCCTTTCATTATAGATTAAAGATTACCGAATCGTTCATTGAATATATTTTCTATTTTTTATTTATTTTAAAATATATATTATATAAAAGACGGGAAATAGTAGGAATAGTATTTTATATATTATTATATATAAAGAGAAAAAATAAACAAGAATGAGAGTAGAATTAAAGAAAATAGATAAAAAGTTCGCCGCGGATTTTCCTTGCTTTTATTTTTTATTAAATACCAAGATTCTAAATATATATAATTACTATGATAATGAATTACGTAGCAGGGTTGGGTGGCGGCAATGCCTAGAAGAAAAGTATAGCCTGTCTAGAAGGTATACTCGCGGCATATTTTTTTCTTGTTAATTAAAAAAAAATACCGGCGGTTAAGCCGGTATTAGAATCACAGAGCCAGCATAATTCCTCTTGAACCGAGAATGGTTCTGCCGTCCTCAGTGTACACAGGATCAGCCACAGTGTACAGAGGTATTTTTTTATTTGGATATAAAGCTCTGTAAGCTGCTACATACATAGCCGAAACTATGTATATATTCTCAGGGCTTTCCTCGGGCAGAGGATCTATTCCTGTAATCTTTTTCTCGAAAACAGGAATACCCTCTATGGGATTGCCCTCATGAGTTTCGTTTTTGGCTGATGCCATACCGTAAGATGGGATTACCATAATGGGTTTTACATTGGCATCTGCTACCAACTTCCTAATTGCCGGATTGCTGTGACAATCTTCCTCAGCAATGATTGAAATTGGATGTGCTGTGAGATTGAATATCTTTTTCATACTATTTCTCCTTTCTCTCCATCAGGAGAGTTAAAAGTTAATGCAATCTTCGGTTGGATTGACCTTAATATCGGTTCACGCCTCCGATGATCAATCCAACCTACTAATTGCCTGGCTAGAAAGAGCATAGATTCGATTAGCTATGTTCTTTATCATAGTAATAATATATATGTAGAAACTCAAAATAATAGCCGGTAGCATAGTAAAAATGTGAAAAAATATGTGGGGGCTTGATGCCCCCACAAACAAATATAAATAACTGACCCGGTATGTTTCTTACCGAGTCCATTCTAGGAGGTTCACACCATGCCAGTAGTGTGTACATATTAGAGAGTTCATAGACGAACTTACTTTTTTGTCTATTGAAAGACATATATTATTTTTGCGTGATATAGGGACAACTGTATCGTACGATTGATTATTCTTAGGAGGTAATGCTATGGCTAATAAGCAAACAATCAAAGATGATGAGTTCTATGTCAAGAAGAATGATATTGATGCAATGAGACGTAGACCCACCATGTATGTTGGTGGTATTGGTGAAGTTGCAACAGAGCATCTTGTACATGAATTGATCGATAACAATAGGGATGAATGTATTAAGAAAGATTCACCCGGTAATATGATAAAGACAGTGATCACTGATACAGAGGTTACGTCTGAAGATAATGGTCGTGGTATTCCAACTAATATGCTGCAGATATTATTGGAGACCAATCAGGCTGGTTCTAATATGACAAGATCAGGTGGTAGTACAGCTGGTGAGAATGGCTCTGGTATCACATGTATCACTGCGTTGTCATCATATATGGAAGTCACAACATTCAGACCTACTGAAAAGATGAAGATGACCCTCATCTATAGAGAAGGTGAAAAGGTTGACGAGATAGTTGAAGAGTACCATGATAAGAGATCTGGTTTAAAGACTACCTTCAGACCTTCGAAGAAGATTCTGAAAACAAATAAATTCCCTGTTGAGAAGATAAAGATATGGATTCAGGATTTCAATTACACATTGCCTCGTGGCATAAACATGATATACATAATCAATGGTGCAGAAGATCATGTAAAGCATAAAGAATTATGGGAATTCTTTGCGGATGAAACTCATGATGTTGTTATTCCTCAGGATGCAAGAATGTGCAATGATCTTAATATCAATTGTGAGGGCAACTTTGTTGAAGAACTTGTCAATGAACATGAGGAAGTGATTGATTCCGTTACTCGTCATTTTACACTTGAATGTGTTCTCACGTATGCAGATCCCGATAAGTATAAGGGTGAAGACATTCGTCATTCATGGGCAAACATGATCTACAACAGAGAGAATGGTGAGCATGTCAATGGTGTTCTGAGAGCATTCAATAAAGTCATGAAGAAGAAGCTTGTCAATAAGTATAAGAAGCTCGATGGAGTAAACCTTAAACGTGATATTGAAAATCATCTGTCACTGGTTTTAAAGGTATTCTGTGATTCACCCAATCTGTTCTCTGCTCAAGCAAAACAGGAAGTAATCTCTGCAGAACTCGGTAAAGCAATTGAAGAGACTGTTACTAAGAAGCTTGAGAGCATGACCGGCGGAGCTATAAATGAAATGGTTGATGTTATACATGGCAACTATCGTGCACGTATTGAAGGAGAAAAGATGCGTAACGTTGCTAAAGATGCTAAGGGTTTCAGATCATGGCAGAAACCTGATTCATTCTATCCATGCTCATCAGCCAAATCAGATCATCCAAAGGAACTGTTCCTTGTTGAGGGTAACTCAGCAGGTGGTGGTTTAAAGGCTGCTCGCAATGCTAAGTATCAGGCGATATTAACTTTCAGAGGTAAATCAAAGAATACTTGGGATTGTACTCTTGAAGAAGCTTTAAAGAGTGAACCCTGGTTGAATCTTGTTAAAGTTCTTGAATGTGGTATCGGTCCTTCATTTGATATAAGAAAACTTGCATTTGATAAGATCATCATAGCAACTGATGCTGATATTGATGGATATCATATCCGTGTTGGATTCTCATCATTCTTCATCAAGTTCCTTCCTGACATTGTTAGAGCTGGTAAGTTGTATATTGCTGAACCACCACTCTACAGACTCGTGGCAGGAAAGGATGTATACTTCGTTGCATCACAATCAGAATATATTGATGCATGTGTAAATTCCATCGGTAATATAGAACTCAATCTTCCTGATGTTAGACAGAAGGTATCTGCCGGTGATCTCGTGTCAGATATATTCGATTACCTTGCAAACTTGACTGATACAAGTATTACTCGTTCAACATCACCTCAACTGCTCGAGTTTATTGCAGAAGGATTTATGAAGTATGGAAATACTGTTGAGGGATTCGAGGATAACATAGATGAATGGTTAGGAAATATCATTAAAATATATCCTGAAATAACGTATGATCATAAGATACATCAACTCAAAGCTGTTATAGATTTACATGATCATCTTGTTATTATTGATGATGATTTAATAGAACAACTTCAATACAATATCAATGCAATAAGGAAGTATGGTCTCATTGTTGAATATCCGGAAAAGAATACTGGTAGGAAGAAATCTGTAACTTTATCAAAGTTCTTCGAGGATGTCGAAAGATTCTATCCGACAATAAAGGATAGATACAAGGGACTTGGTTCTTCACCAGCATATGCATCCCGTGAAGTTATCATGGATCCTAAAACAAGAAGACTGCTCCGTGTTAGCATGGATAATCCAAATGTAAATACAATTATGGGTAATCTTGTAGGTAGTGGAAAGGAGAACATATCAGCACGTAAGGAAATGTTGATGAACTTCAAGGTTACTAAAGACATGATCGATAACTAATGAAATGACTGGAGGAAAATATAATGATAAATTATAATATCAATACAGATGTCAATGAGTCGGAATTTGAAGATCTCAAGGTTCTTGATTCAATCACTTCAGTTGATCAAATCTATAAAGCATTAGGCGATGTTATTCTTCTCGACAGATTCAAGAATAACTTCGACTATTTGTACAACAGAGTCGTTGATGTTGCTTCACTTTGCTGGAGCAACAAAGACGACAAGGGTAACAAACTCCAATTCACATTCATTAAATTCAAGAAGTCTCTTGAAGATGATATCACATATGAACTTCCATTGAATAGATTCATGATCAGTCTCGTATTCTTGAGAACAGTGATCAACTATCTGGAATACATAGATATCAATGACTTCTTACTCAAAGACTACATGTCTAAAAAGGCAAGAGTTAAGATCCAAGACAAAATAGCAGAGACGTTATCTTCATATGGAAAAACCATACGTGAGATCCAGGTAATAATGTCAAGAATGTCGTTGGATCTTAAAGAGTTATTATTGATATTCTCCATGGCTGATATGCAGGTATTCACTGCAGAGAATCTGTTTCTCGATCATTATCGTGATTCGAAAATCATCAGAGATATTAATAATACAGAATATCCACCAACTATGCAGACAAGTGAAATCGTTGAAGCCAACAAGGAAAAGTATAAATTACTTGAAGCTGAAATGATTAAAAGAGGAAACCCATTCTTCTTAGCTGATAAATACACACCAATCCTCAAACCTAAACAGATGGAAGAGTTGTACATAAACTTCTCTCAGATTCCTGATGGTAAAAACATTGTACCAGTAATCATGAACGGTAATGGATTCCGTGCAGGTTACCATGATCTCCCGGTAATGTATGCTGGTGCCATTGCAGCACGTGTTCCTGACATCATGAATGAAGAATACATGGGATCAGCAGGTTACTTTGCTCGTAACTTATGGATCCTGACATATGGAACTCTATCAAGAACTGTATGGGATTGTGGTTCAGTAAATCCTATCCCGATAGAGATTGATGAGTGCATGCTTGAAATGATGGATGGACGATATTATCAGGAAAAGAAAAATGTTGGTCCATATAAAATCTTTAATAAGAAAGATACATCATTACTCGGAAAGAAGCTCTGGTTCAGAAGTCCTTGTACATGTAATCTGAATGAGGACTGCTGTCATGTATGTTATGGTACTAAGGCATTGAAGGTTGGAGACCTTGAGGGTGGCTTTATCTATACAACAGAATTGTTGACAAAGGATGTTGGTCAGAAAATTCTCTCTGCTAAACATCTTCTGAAAACCAATTCAGAAAAGATAGAGTTCTCTGATGGATATGAAAAATACTTCATCATGGAGAATTCAACACTCATTCCCACTGATGATAAAAAGTTTGATATATACTTTAAGGAAGATTATCTCGATAATATATCAGAAAATCTCACTATCTATATCGGAAAAGATATGTTCCCTATCGTTGTATCAAAATATGCATCCATTCATATTCCTGATGTTATAACTGATGCATTTAAAGAAGTTCTTGTGAACGACGAAACATACTACAAAATATCATCACACAAGGTACTTGAACTTGGAGAAGGAGTTCTATGTTCGATAATCCCAGTAAACATCATGATGACTGCACGTTATATGAACATCATGAAGATGCTGGAGAATGACATAACAAAGTTCAACACAATCGAAGATGCTGTAACTGAACTCGCACATCTTATACATGGTATTATACCAATATATTCTGTTCATGCAGAAATCATCATTGGTCATCTCGTACGTTCAATTGAAAATAAACTCCTACGTCCCAATTGGACAAAACCTGATCCTGAATATCAGATAATGCGTCTCAAGACAGCATTGGCTAATCACGAATCAGTTACTGTTGCTCTTGCATTTGAGCAGACTCGTCATCATTTGTTACATGCAATATTTGATGAGCGTAACAAAATCAACCGTGTTGGTCCTCGTAGTTTTGAGGACTTTATATTCGGAGGAGAAAATCTATAATGGAGGGTTGATATGTATAAATTCTCTGTAGGACCTATATTCGGCAAATATCTCAAAACGAGATATGCCGTGATATCATCATTCGTTGGAGAAGAGTTTGTTAACTCTTTCTCCAAGCTTGATATCTTCATAGATCTCAATACAATTATTCCTGTATTGGGATCATCATCTAAATTCTTACAGTCTTTACCATTCGCAAATGAAGATGAGATTGAGAGTGATATAATTGAAAACACTCTTACAACTCTCAAACATTGGAAAGACTGGGCTTCAAACAAGTTTCAGGAAGTTAGGTTGTTCTTAATGGTAAATGACTTCGAGTTTGGAAAACTGCCTGAACGTGAAGTCATAAAATCATATCTGGCACCATATGCAAATAAGTATGATTCAGAAAGATATGCACAGTTGAATTATTATTGGACTGAATCAATGAAAAAGGTTGAAGTTGTTCTCAAGTATGTACCTAACTCATATCTTATTCGTTGTAATAGTTTGGATAACTACATCGTACCTAATGTAATTGATGACTATAAGACAAACGGAAGAGCCAGATTAATCATATCTGGCTCTCCCATAATGACAACATACATGCTTGAACCAAACACAAAAGTCATATTGACAAAGTTCAATCATCAGCTGTCAGATCCAACAATGATAGTTCAATCAGTATCAAACATTGATAATGATATCATGTTTACATTCATCCAGAACAAAGTATTTTATGCTTTACTCAATGCTGTAATAGGAGACTTTGGTAGAGGATTAATTGGTATAACACAACTCGGTATCTCGTCATTTGCAAATGATCTGTTAAGAGCATATGAACGTGGTGATATACCAAAAGATCCAAAAACTATTGATTCAGTATTACCAATCATCGATCCCAAGTATCATGATTATTTGCGTAAAGCATATCAGCTTATTGATATCGATAGTCATACACGAATGATCCCAACATCTGTTGTTGAGAAACTTAAAGCGTCACTAATAGATCTATATGATCTTGATGCTTTTATGAAGTTGAAAGTTGGAGATCTGAATCTGATGGAGTTGTTGTGATATGAAAGAATGGACAGACGAGGAATTAAAAGCATATTACAAACACATGAGTGAAGCAGGATATGATCCTCTATTATGTGTTAAGAAAACGGAACGGTACATCGATTTCTCAGGAAAACAAACATTCATCTATAAGGAATCATTAAAATTCATTGATAGAATTATAACCGAAGATAGATTTGTTGATCTTATCAAACATGGTGAGGTTTCCAAATTAGATGATGTAATCCCGATCCGAGCTGATACTGTTGTTGTATTGGCTCCATATGAAATTGATGCTTCTGTAAAGTTATTCTGGTTATACCCTTCAGGATGTAGAACATTGAATGACTTGTTTGAAAGGTATAAGGCAAAGATAAAAATATTAATGTGAATATATGATGGGGCTTTCGCCCCATCTATTATTCTTTATTTTTTAATATATATTATTTATATGACGATCGGCGAAAGGAAGTGATTCCATGGGAGAAATATACATCCCGGATACTTCGTCATCTGAAGTATTCTGCGGTTAAACACCAATCTGATATAAAAATATAAATGCACACCATATGGAATTTGATGAACAAAAGAACCCATTTAGATACCGATCGTCATATTATTAATCTCGTTA
>AUXO011947400.1_pt1 | contig 15518 bp, 19 predicted proteins | sample 768731 | NCBI WGS metagenome assembly AUXO01 (sample SAMN02715735, study PRJNA202380) | gut metagenome | biome: sheep rumen | host: Ovis aries | place: New Zealand: Palmerston North
GCCAGAATGGCATGCATTTCGGTATTATTATCTCCCTTCTTTCCTAGCACATCGATGACTTCACCTATAGGGTTCTTGGAGCCTTCGGGCCAGTTCAGGATACGAGCCACAGCTTTTTCTCCAGTCTTTCCCCCCTTCAGTTTTTCCAGTGGGATGAAGATATCGTGGCTCAGCACTTTACCATCGGGTTTCAGGAAGGCAAACTTAGGAGTAACCTGCAGTTCGCCCACGAAAGTATCTATTTCTATATCGATGTCTTCCTCTTTATCAGTCTTGCTGTAAGAGATAGGTTTCAGCTGATATACATTATTTTCTGGCTGGATAAGAATGCCCTCGTCCAGGAGGTCGAAGATGATATCCATGCACAGCATTTTAAGGGGATGGGTGTCCAGATCCAATCTTCGGAAGATAGTTTTCAGTGGAAATCTATCTTTAGGGTTCAATTGGAACAAGTCGGCCAGTTTTTGAACTAGCTCTTTCTTAGTGAGGCGTTTGCCTCCTTTTTTAGCCTTTCCCATAGTGTTATAAATTTAGGATTTATTTCACAAAGATAGGAATAATTTCCAACAATCAAGAATTTTGCCGTATCTTTGTGGCATGAAAAAAAGCATATTGATAACAGGTGCCAGTGGTTTTATAGGGAGCTTCCTAGTAGAGGAGGCATTACGACAGGGTTTTGAAACTTGGGCTGGCATACGTAAGACTAGTAGCAAAAAGTTTTTGCAGGATAAGCATATTCATTTTATTGAACTGGATTTTTCTAATCTGGACAAGCTCTGCAGTCAGGTTAGGGAGAAGAATAAGAAGCATGGTCCCTGGGATGTGGTACTGCATGCTGCAGGAGTGACCAAGTGCCTTCATAGTGAGGATTTTGAGAAATATAACTATAATGCCACCCGAAACCTGGTTCAGGCACTTCGGGAGGAGGGCATGAAACCTAAGCAGTTTGTGTATTTGAGTTCACTGAGTATCTTCGGTCCTATTCGGGAGAAGCCGGTGACTACCAATACCAATGGTCTGCTTTATGAACCTATTCTGGAAACCGATGAGCCAGAGCCAAATACGGCATACGGGAAAAGCAAGGTTCTTACAGAAAAATACCTTCGTTCACTCATCGATTATCCTTATCTTATTTTCCGTCCTACCGGTGTCTATGGCCCTAGGGAACGTGATTATTTCCTCATGGCAAAGAGCATCAGTCAGCATGTGGACTTCAGTGTAGGGTACACAAAGCAGGAAATCACTTTCGTGTATGTGAAGGATTTGGTGCAGGCTATCTTCCTGGGTATCAATCAGGAGAAGACCAGAAGGGAGTATTTCGTCAGTGATGGTCATGTGTATGAAAGCAGTGCCTTCAGTGATTTGATACAGAAAGAGCTGGGAGTGAAACTGGTATTTCACATCAAGGCTCCTTTATGGTTGCTGAAAATCATTTGTTTTATCAGTGGAAAATTTGCGGCATTGCTGAAGAAACCTAGCACGTTGAACATGGACAAGTATTATATCATGAAGCAACGCAACTGGCAGTGCGACATTCAGCCACTCATAGATGAACTGGGGTATAAGCCAAAGTATGATTTGGCAAAAGGGGTAAAAGAGGCAATAGCTTGGTACAAAGAAGAGAAATGGCTCTGATGCTAAAGAAGATTTATAGTTTCATCAAAGATTTGTTCGTCGTCATGGATAATCCTAAAAGTGGATTGTTCATGGTGGAGTATGCATCATGGTTCTATGGCTTGCTCACTTCTTTCATTATCATAATACTGGGTCATCAGCTGGTTAATCCATACTATATGATAGAAGTGCGTTTCATGCTGGTGGGAGGTACTGCATTGCTCATGTGGCTCTACTGGATTTATCCTTGTAAGCTTACCACTTTCTTCCGGGTAGCCATGCAGTTCTTCATGCTGATATTCTGGTATTCTGAGACGTACGAGTTCAACAGGGTGTTCCCCAACTTAGACTATCTTTTTGCTGATTTTGAGCAGTACTTGTTTGGATGCCAACCAGCCATAGAATTCAGTCGATTGTTGCATGGTAAATTTTGGAGTGAAATCTTCAATTTAGGTTATTGGTCTTATTTCCCCATGATAGCCTTATTACTGGTGTACTATTTGTTCTTCCAGCCGGAAAAGAAATTCCAGTATGTCAGCTTTGTGATTATCAGTACCTTCTTTTTGTATTATTTGATTTTCATCTTCCTGCCGGTAGCAGGGCCTCAATTCTATTATTTAGCCATAGGCTATCCGGAGAAAGATATCTATGAGATAGCTCGAAACGGTTTCCCTGCTATAGGAGATTATTTCAACTATAACACAGACCTTCTACCCGCACCGGGTGATTCCAATGGTTTCTTCTTCCAACGTGTAGCTGATGCTCAAGCTACAGGTGAGCGTCCTACAGCTGCATTCCCCAGCTCTCATGTGGGTTGTTCTACCGTAATGATGATTCTTGCATGGAAAGGAAATAAAAAGCTTTTTGCTTTCCTCGCACCGTTTTATGTTTTGCTTTGCTGTGCTACAGTTTACATTCAAGCTCACTATCTGATTGATGCCATTGCTGGTTTCTTCACTGCTTTCCTCATGTATTATATAGCAGATACGCTGTACTATTGCTTTACGGAAAGAGCTCTACCTTGGCGACGTAAGGGTTCCCGTTGACTTTCCCTCACTGCAATAATCATTCCGATGACTTGACTGTAGTTTTGCATGCCATCTTTAAAGTTGTTGCTTTTCAAAAAGATGTTGTAGATGAAATTCTGCATTTCATTCAACTCAGGATTTTTCCTGCTTTCCCAAAAGCTGGATGTCTTTTTGCTGTCTTCCAATATGGATGGGTTGATGGTTTTCATCCAGTTTTCATATTCATCTTCGGTGAGGGCAACCTTAGCATTTTGTGCCACGTATGCCAGTAATCCGTGATAAGCACTATATCTTACTGGAGGAATATCCGATTTGCTGCAGACGGAGAATGCCCAGAAGTTTGCCTCAGCTTCACTACTTACACCTAGTAAGTGAGAAAGTTCATGAGCATAGGTGAAAGGGTATTCTAAATCGCTTAGTTCCAGGTTTAGTTGGCTTTCACTCATAAATGGCCCCATGTACCCCAGTACCCCCACTTGAGAATAGAGTTCGTTGAAAAGTAAGTCTTTAGGTTTTTGAAAGGGCTCTGGTTTAGTAAGTCCGTAGCCCACAGGTATGCCCTGGAAAATACTTTTTATGTTTTCCATCACATGCTGCTTGTCTATTTGAGTATTCTCTGTATAGGATTTGTTGAGATTATCGGTAAAATCATCTAGAAAAGAGTGGAAAGTTTCTTTTTTATAATCCGTAGGGTAAATCATCAAACGCTCATAAAAAGAATCTCGGAAATAGTTGCATCCCCATCCCACATAGAACCAGATGACTATCCAGAGGAGTATCTCCAGTTCTCCTAGTAAGATGTGTTTCCTTCTGCAAAAGAAAGCTATGAGGGGATAAAGGATGAGGAGAGCTGCAAAGCAGCAAACTAGTATTTCTTCTAGAGACCAGGGGCAGAAAGAACTGATGAAAGAAAGTCCGTAGGAAATGTAGGGATATAAACATGTGGCATACAATTCGCCTCCGAAAGGTAGGATACGAATAATTAAAATAAGTGCCAGCAAACATGCCAGCACTATTCTTCTAAAACTCTTGAATGTAGTCACTTATCTTATATTTGCATTTTAGCCTTATAAGCCAATGCATACATACGTATTTGTTTTACCATAGCTAAAAGCCCATTGCTTCTAGTGGGTGAGAGGTGCTCTTTCAAACCAATCTGAGGGATGAAGTAAAGATCTGCATTCAGAATTTCATCTGGAGTATGACCGGAGAGTACCTTAATCAGGAGTGCAATGATTCCTTTTACAATCAAAGCATCGCTTTCTGCTTGGAACTTCAGTTTTCCATCTTCTTCATCACACTGCAACCATACACGGCTTTGACAACCATCAATCAGATTACTTTCTGTTTTATATTTCTCATCCAGTGGTTCTTGTTCATTGCCCAGGTCAATTAAAAGCTGGTATCTGTCCATCCAATCATCAAGTTCGGTAAATTCCTCGATGATTTCGTCTTGTTGTTCATTTATCGTCATAGTTACTCTTTTATTTTTCGTTGTAAATAACTTGCATCATCACCTGTCCTACAACTTTCAGAGTCATCTTATCTATATTATTGAGATTATCGTTTACAGTATGCCAGACAGGGCCGAAGCCACTATCCGAATTAGGATAGTTAGGGATGATGTCAATGCAAGGAATGCGTGCAATGTTATTCACTGAGATATGGTCATCGGTAACGGCACCACCGTCTTTCTTTGGGAAATAGACTCCCACACCTATGTCGTGAGCTTTTTTCCACACTTTGTTGACAATGTTTCCTGCCAGTCTTTTGGAGAAATATTCCTGATAGAAACGTGCATTGGCATTTCCCACCATATCTAGTAGAATGCCGAAACGTGCATTGTAACCATCTACATGCTGCCTACGAGACCAGTATTGAGAACCAAGGCACCAGGAATTTTCATCATGCTGTCCATCGTACCATTGGGGTGTTCCATAGTCTTCCAAGTCAAAACAAATCAGATCTATTCCGATTGCAGTCTCCTGCATCTGCAGTTGTCTAGCTAATTCCAACAAAATACCTACACCACTTGCTCCGTCATCTGCTCCATCGATAGGAGTATGATGAAGTTTATCATCAGGGTCATTATCAGCCCATGGGCGACTGTCCCAATGGGCACAAATCATCACACGTTTTTTCGTTTCCGGTTTATAGCTGGCAATAATATTGTGCATATCAAGGACGGTTCCATCCCAACCTCTTACTTTGTCTTTCTGCTCATATACTGTAGCACCAAATTCCTTGAATTTACTTACCAACCATTCACCACACTGAGCATGTGCCTGACTGTTTGGAATACGAGGGCCAAAGTCGCATTGTGCCTTTACATAAGCGTAGGCACTGTCTGCGTTGAATTCTGGAGCCATAATGTCTTTCTCTTCCTCTTGAGGTTGGTCTGACTGCTTGTTGCTATTCCCACAAGCTACTAACACTCCAAGAGCCAACAGTAGAAAGTATTTGAAATTTAAATTTCTCATAATGTTATTGATTCTGATACATACGCATAATTCGGAGGAAATTACCACCCCAAATCTTTTGTATGTCCTCTTTGTTATATCTTTCCATTAAAAGTCTACGAGTGAATTGAAGCAATTCACTGGCATTACCGCATCCTAGTATACCTCCATCACCATCAAAATCAGTGCCAATGCCTACATGGTCTATCCCCATGACATTCACCATATGATTCAGGTGCTCAATGGCATCTAAAATGGTGGCTTTTCCATCCTCACGAAGGAAATAATTATATAATGTAACTTGAGCTACACCACCTTTTTTGGCAAGAGCTTTTAACTGCTCATCCGTGAGATTACGTGTGTGATTGCAAAGTGCCCGGGAACTGGAATGAGAGCACACAATGGGCAAATGGCTGATTTCAAGAGCATCATAGAAACTTTTCTCATGAGCATGAGAAAGGTCTACCATCATACCCAACCTATTCATTTCTTCAATGACCTGTGCTCCGAATTCACTTACACCTCCATGCTCTTGGTTCCCTTTATGTGAGTCGCAGATGTCATTGTCACCATTGTGGCAAAGTGTCATATATACAACTCCTTTGTCACGGAATTTTTTCAGGTTGCTGATATCTTTTCCTACGGCATAACCATTTTCTATGCCTAACATGATGGACTTTTTACCTTGTGCTTTGAGCTTTACAATGTCTTCTGGTGTTTTAGCAATATCTATAAAAGAACAATTGTGTTCCACCAGATTTTCTATCTCATTCAATATCCGGTTTGCCTTTGCAGTGGCAGCCTTCAAAGCTTCGGGTGTGCGTTCTTTTTGCTCTAGATAAGCTACCATGCAGGTAGCATCCAGATGCCCTTCTGTCATTTTATGTAAATCGACCAGAATACGTGGGTCTCTTTGTTCAAAATGAATGTTTTTCCCAAAGAACATCGGGGTGTCACAATGTGAGTCTAATGTAACTATTTCCTGATGAAGAGTCTTCGTCTTTTTAAAGAGAAGAGCTTCTTTGACCAACCATTCAAAGATAGGCATCATAGAGTTGTCACCCGAAGAAAGGAAACATTCAGGATGCCATTGAACTCCTAGAATAGGTTTGTATTCAGAGGATTCAACAGCTTCAACTATACCGTCGGGAGCTTTAGCACAGATTTTCAAGTAAGGTCCAGCATCTTTTACAGACTGGTGGTGGAAAGAATTAACAGCCAGTTTTTCTGTCTGCATAATCTGGTATAAGATAGAGTCCTTCTCTATTTTTACAGTATGAGATGCATATCCCCTAGCCAAATCTTGATTATGCTTCAAAAGAGGAGATTCATCCGTTATTGCTTGTGTATAGAGATCTTGGTATAAACTACCATCCAGTGCAGCTGTCATTACTTGGATTCCTCTGCATATGCCTAACATAGGAATTTGCCTGTCGAATGCCAGACGTACTAGCAATAATTCCTGCAAGTCCCTTTTAGGGTTGATGCCACGCAATTCACGTATCGGCTCTTCCCCCATATAAAGAGGATTCAAATCTGCACCACCAGTGAATAAAATACCATCCAAACTGTCCAGCACACATAATAAAGCATCTTTATCTTCTACAGGGGGAAGAATCACGGGGGTTCCTCCTGCCTTTAAGACAGATTGATAGTATGTCTCAGCTAATACGCAGTTCTCCTCATTAAAATTACCTGTCAGTCCAATGAGGGGCTGTTTTTTATAGCCAGGGAATGTGCTGTGAAAATTTTGATAAGTATTCTTCCAGTTGAATTGAACCATATTTAGAAATCGTACTTCCTTTTTGGATTCTTGGGAAACCAGCCTTTCTTTACACGCTTTTCCTGTTCGAAAACTTCTTTAATACTCCAGAAAGAAGAGAATGCAAGTACACCATGAAGTGAGGCGAAAAATACATCTTCAATCAATAATGAGGCTATCCCTGCTATAATTCCAATTAATAGGAAAACCCACCAGCATTTTACCCCCCAATAGTATTCAGCTTTAATTACTATGGGGTGGAAAAGACCAATAATGAGAAAAGTAGAGATGCCTATAACAAGTCCTTCCCAGTGTAGCATTTATTCTTCTTCTTCTAATGAAATATTTTTTAATCGGATCTGCTCGATAGGAATGTCTCTCTTAATACTTTGATCCAATGAAATGAGTGTCTCTGTTGATATCACACCAGGAATCTGCTGAATTTTGTTGTTCAGCAAGTCCATCAAATGTTCATTGTCTCTTGAATAGAGTTTGGTCAGCATGGTGTAAGGGCCAGTGGTAAAGTGGCATTCCACAATCTCTGAAATTTTTTTGAGTTCCTTGACAACTGCTTTGTACATAGAACCTTTTTCCAGACGGATACCTACGTAAGTACAAGTATTAAATCCTAAAGTTTTAGGGTTAACCTCGTATGCAGAACCTACAATAACACCCATTTCAATTAAACGCTGTACACGCTGGTGAATAGCTGCACGTGATACACCACATTCTGCAGCTACATCCTTGAAAGGAATGCGTGCATTGGCAGATATAATACTCAGGATTTTAAGATCGAGTTTATCAATTTTTTCCATATTATGATTGAATTAGTTTGTTTCTAGTGTCAAATTGTAAGCAAAAATAGTAAATTTTTTCATACGCAATGACATTTTGGATGAAAAAACGCTAAAAAAGGCATCGGAACTTGAAAATCCGATGCCTTTTTATGACTTATTAGTAAATTTATTCTTTAATCTTCCTTCTCGATGCCAAGCAACTCAATTTCGAAAACTAAGGCAGAGAATGGCTTGATGGTACCAGCTTCACGTGAACCATAGCCTTCTTCCTGTGGAATATAAACTTCCCACTTAGAGCCTACAGGCATGTGAGTCAATGCAGTGGTCCATCCATGGATAACCTGGTTAGCACGGAAAGTAGCTGGTTCATTACGTGTATAGGAACTGTCAAATTCTGTACCGTCAATCAAAGTACCTTTATAGTTGACCTTAACCTTATCAGTTTCCTTTGGAGTTTCACCTTTACCTTCAGTGATGACCTTGTAAAGGACGCCATTTTCCAAAGTCTTAACGCCTTCTTCTTTAGCTTTATTTGCTATGAATTCTTCTCCAGCCTTCTTATTTGGTCCATATTCTCTTTCTAGAGTCTCTTTCTTTACTTTATCCATCTTAGTCTGGGCCATTAACTGAGCCTGCTCCAGAGACATCTTGCTGTTACCACTTACACCCTGGATGAAGCCTGCCAGGAAATTATCCAGGCTAATAGTCTTGGTAGAATCATTACCGAAAACTTCCTGATTGATGCCTTTCACTATCTGGTTGCTAATCTGCTGACCAATCTGAATACCTGCATAGTATGCAGCCTGTTTCTTGTCGTCACCAGCATATGCTCCATCTGTCAGACCATTAATAAATTCTGACATATAAGTTGTGTCCATGCCCAAACGGCCTGTTAAATACTCCTTCAAACCCTGTGTCTGTGCCATACCAATGGTATAAGACAGGGTATCTACATCATTCTGCAAATTTGCTTTTGGACTCTGACCATTGCAAGATACAAAACCCATTGCAGCTACAAATGCTAAAACAATACTAGCTTTTTTCATTTTTATCTGTTTTTAAATTAATATAAATCTAATTATTTGAGGACCTCTAATAACTCTACGGTGAAAATCAAGGAACTGTAAGGAGGTATCATTTCACCTGCACCCTGAGCGCCATAAGCCAGTTCATGAGGAAGGAATATGCGATATTTTGCACCTTCTGCCATAAGTTGGAGAGCTTCTGTCCATCCAGGAATAACCTGATTCAATCCAAATACAGCAGGTTCACCACGTTTGTAAGAGCTGTCGAACAAGGTTCCATCTAGCAGTGTGCCTTCATAGTGGCAACGTACTCTGTCAGTAGCACTTGGTTTTTTGCCTGAACCTTCTTTCAAAATTTCATACTGAAGACCGCTAGGTGTGGTATGAATGTTTTCTTTTTTAGCATTTTCAGTAAGGAAGACTTTACCTTGTTCAATGTTTCTGGCATTAATCTTCGTTTCCAGTTCTTCGAAATACTTATTTACGATGTCCCTAGCTTCTGTATGTGTAATGGCTGTAGGACTTTGTGAAAGAACATCCTTGATGGCTTGGGAAAAGTCATCCACATTGATGTCTCTTGCACCCATGCTCATCAGATTCTGACCTATTCCTAAGCCAATGGCATAACTGAATTTATCCATGTTAATTTCTTGTTTGTTTGTTAAATAGCGTGCAAAAATACGTTTTTTATTCGGTACATAGCATAGCAAGTGACATTTTTTTACTATTTTTGTGAAATAAACCTTTAAACTATGAAAAAGATTGTGATTTTGACTGGTGCTGGAATCTCTGCAGAAAGTGGTATTTCTACTTTTCGTGATTCCGGTGGTCTTTGGGAACAGTATTCAGTGGAAGATGTAGCAAGTATCGAGGGATATTGGAGAAATAGGGAACTGGTTCAGAATTTTTACAACCAGCGTCGTAGAGAATCCATTCATACAAAACCTAATGATGCACACCTTCTGGTTGCAGGGTTGGAGCGTTACTATGATGTTACTGTAGTGACACAAAATGTGGATAATTTGCATGAAAAGGCAGGCAGTTCTAACATTATTCATCTTCATGGTGAACTGATGAAGGGTACATCAGAACGTGACCCTAATGATCCTAGGTGCATCGTGGATTTGGATCCTGAACATCCTGATATCCATATGGGTGATAAGGCAAAAGATGGTTCTCAATTGCGTCCGTTTATCGTGTGGTTTGGTGAATCAGTGCCTAAAATAGAGGATGCAGCATGGGCTGTAGGAGAGGCTGATATTCTTTTGATTATCGGAACTTCTTTAAATGTCTATCCTGCTGCCGGTTTGATTAATTATACTAAGACTACTTGTCCTATTTATGTGATAGACCCGAAACCTGTTTCTGTACACATTAATCGTAGTATTACTTTCATTCAGAAAAAGGCTACAGATGGTATGAAAGAATTTTACAAACAGATGGGTTTGGAACTATAATTAGAGTTGTTCCAGCATTTCTGAGATGGAAATATGTAGCACCGGGTGTATAACATCTGGTGCTATTTCTTTTAGTGGTTCTAATACAAACCTTCGTTCTTGCATGAAGGGGTGAGGTATAGTAAGTTCCTTTGTATTGATGGTAAGGTCGTCACAAAGGAGCAGATCAATGTCTATAGGGCGGTCGTGGTATTTCTTATTTTTAGATTTTCTTTTCCTGCCTAATTCTTTTTCTATTTGTTGGGTCCTGTGTAATACTTCTAATGGTGAAAGTTCTGTTTCGCACAGGCAGCAGGCATTAAGAAATGGATGATTGGAGGAAAATCCCCAAGGTTCTGTTTCATAAAAGGAAGACCGGGAAACTAGGTTCCCGATCTCCTTATTCAATAGGGTCAGGGCTTTTTCCAGTAGTTGGGCCCTATCTCCAAGATTACTTCCTAAGCTAAAATAGACTTTCATTAGTCAATGATGAGCATGGCATCGCCATAGCATCCGAACTTATAATCATTTTCAAGAGCTACTTGATATGCATGCATAATAAGGTCATAACCACCAAACGCAGCGACAACCATCAAAAGGGTTGAAAGTGGCTGCTGGAAATTGCTGACTAGGGAATTAGCTACACTAAACTGATAAGGTGGGAAGATAAACTTGTTAGTCCATCCATCAAATACTTTCATGTTGCCATCTGTACTCACTGCAGTTTCTAAGGCACGCATGGTGGTTGTGCCGATAGCACAAATGCTTCTGTTTTCTGATTTTGCCTTATTTACAGCATCGCATACATCTTGATTTACAATCATCTGCTCTGAAGTGGTCTTGTGCTTTGTGAGATCCTCCACATCAATATCTTGTGTGAAGCCCATTCCAGAGTGTAGAGTAAGGCTTGTGGAGTCAATGCCTTTTATCTCCATTCGTTTCAGCAATTCTCTAGAGAAATGGAGACCAGCAGAAGGAGCAACAACGGCACCTTCGTTCTTTGCATAGATAGTCTGGTAGCGTTCAATGTCTTCTGCCTCTGTCTCTCGGAAGATGTCTGTACGTGGCAGTGGAGCTTCTCCCAGAGCATAGAGGGCTTCTTTAAATTCATCATGAGGGCCATCGTATAGGAATCGTAAGGTACGTCCACGGGATGTAGTGTTGTCGATTACCTCTGCCACCATAGCGTCGTCTGGACCAAAGTATAGTTTATTGCCTATACGAATTTTGCGGGCAGGGTCTACCAGTACGTCCCATAGACGAAGGTCTTCGTTAAGTTCTCGTAAAAGGAAAACCTCAATTCGTGCACCAGTCTTTTCCTTGTTGCCCCAGAGGCGAGCAGGGAAGACTTTTGTATTGTTAAATACAAATAAGTCTTTTTCATCAAAATATTCCAAGATGTTCTTGAAAGTCCGATGCTCGATTTCACCTGTTTTCTTATGTACAACCATCATTTTGCACTCATCTCGATGGTAGATGCCTGTAGTTGGGTCATAGTCCGAAGGATATTGTGCAATTTTTTCCTGAGGAAGTTTGAATTTGAATTGTGACAGTTTCATTTTCCTTTATTTTTGTTCATTCATTTCTATTTCTTGTTCATCCAGCCAGGTGGGGAAGTCTTCCAACTGCATGCAGTCTTCTACCTTTACATTACCCACTCGGGTCCTTCTTAATCCGATGAGGTGGGCTCCACTGTTCAATGCCTGCCCGATGTCTCTGGCCAATGCACGGATGTATGTGCCTTTGCTGCAAACAACCCGGATGACGGCAGTCATTTTTTCTTCATTGAAATCCTGTAACTCTATCTCATCGATAGTAAGAGTCTTGGCTTTCAGTTCTACATCTTTTCCTTTTCGTGCCAAATCATAAGCCCTCTTGCCATCAACCTTGCAAGCTGAGAAAGCGGGAGGAACTTGTTCTATCGTTCCTATAAACTGCTGAAGAACTTTTTCCAACAGTTCCTTCGTGATGTGCCCAGTGGGGTAGGTGGCATCCACCTGGTGTTCCAAATCGAATGATGGAGTTGTAGCTCCCAACTGCAGTGTTGCAACATACTCTTTAGAGTGTGCTTGCAGTTCATCTATTCGTTTGGTTGCCTTCCCTATGCAGAGAATCATGACTCCTGTTGCCAGAGGGTCCAAGGTTCCAGCATGCCCCACCTTCAGTTTCTTAATTCCTAATTTTCTGCAAAGTAGGTATCGAACTTTAGCCACCATCTGGAAACTGGTCCAGGTCAGTGGTTTGTCGAAGTAGAGTACAACTCCTTCCTTGATATCCATTTGCTAAAGGAATAGAAGCGTTAAAATTCCTACAATAGCACAATAGATGGCAAAGTAAATCAGCTTACACTTCTTTACAAGGCTAATCATCCACTTACAAGCAAAGCATCCGCTGATGAATGCAGCTATGAAGCCTATTGCTAATGCTGAGGTGGATATGGATTGTGCTGCACCCTGTGAGGCTAAATATTCTGCACTGGGTGCTATAATATGTTTCGCATCAAGCAAAGCTTCACCTAAAATAGGTGGAATAACCATCAGAAAAGAAAACTGTGCCAGATTCTTTCGGCTATTACCTAGTAGTAAACCCGTAGCAATGGTAGAACCACTTCGGGAGAGTCCTGGAAGCACAGCACATGCTTGTGCTATACCAATAATAAATGCATGCAACGGAGAGATATTCTCCTTTTCTTTTGGATGGTAAAAGTGAGTCAGTGCCAATAGCAGAGAGGTAACTAGCAGACAGATTCCTACAACCGTGGTTCCGTGGAACAGAGCTTCAACTTCTTCTTTGAAAAAAAGTCCTACAATGCCAACGGGAATCATGGAGATGAGGATGTTTATAATGTACTTTTTTTCCTCGTTGTATTCTTTCTTGAAAAATCCCACGAAAAGCCAGGAAATTTCTTTCCAGAGAATCACAAGAGTAGACATTACAGTAGCTACATGAACTACAATGTCAAATGTTAGTCCTCCCTCATCAGGGCTGATGCCTAAAAGTGCCTGACCAATTTGTAAGTGACCACTACTGCTGACCGGAAGATATTCCGTTAGGCCTTGTACCAGACCTAAAATTAGTGCTTCTAATTCGCTCATTTGTTTTCTATATTTTTGCTGTCTTTAGGTTTATGTAATACAGCATAAATAATAAAGATAAAACCTAGCAAGCTCACGGCTGGTGCTACCTTTATGCGGGTGGCACTAAAGATGGCTTCTTCAAAATGAGTCTCGTCTGAGCCGGGCCCACTCATAAGGATAAAGCCTATGATGACTATCACCATACCGATGGCCAGTAGGATGTAGTTCATTTTATCAAAAGCAAAATTACGTTTGTTCATTATTTAGAATTTTATTAATTATCATGCAGTATACATGTTCGCTGTTTTCATGTGCAGGAACCTGTTTACGGAGAAGAAAGAGCAGATAAGTGTGATTAGCACACCAAAAAGGATAACCGACAAGCCCACAATGAGCAATATATCCCATGTCACTACCTCTTTCACAGCTGGTTCTACATTGACCAGTCCTAAATATCCAATGTAAAGAAGGATATCGGCCACTATGGCTGCAATGAGACCCAGCGTCATCCCTTTCAAAAGGAAAGGTCTACGGATGAACCCCCATCTTGCACCTACTAGCTTCATCGTGTTAATAAGAAATCGTTTGGAATATACACTTAACCTCAATGTATTGTTGATTAAAGCAAAAGAAACAAAAGTAAGCAAACCTGCCAGGACTAATAGGACAAGGCTTATTTTTGCGATCCATCCATTGATGGTGTCCACCCATTCTTTTTGGTAGATTAAGTCCACAACTTTAGGGGTTTGTCTGAGTTCTTTTTCAATCCAGTAAATGCTATCTGGGGTGGCATAGTCTGCTTTGAGTCCTAATTCCAGTGAGGCTGTCAATGGGTTCGTACCGAGGAAATCGGAAGGGTCTGCACCCATATTTTCACTAAGTTCCTTCAAGGCATCTTCTTTTGAATTGTAATGAATACTCTTGACATAATCCTTCTTCTTCAGGGTATTTTGTGTGGTAACGATGTCGGAGGCTTTGATATCATCACTCAGCAATAACGTGATATTGATGTTTTCTTTTACTTGGTTTGACAGATTACGTGCAGTAAGTACAAAGAAAACCAATGCACCCAATAAAAGAAGCACCAGCATCATGCTAATACAGCTGGTCAAAGCTTGCATATTGAAGAAACTTGCTTTTTTCATCATTTATTTTTTACGGAAAATGTAAATCATGGAGCTGCTCCGTTCTGCATTCATCCATGTAGAGAACCATGCCTTTAACCCTGTCCATGCACCTTTCAGGAAGTAAAGAGAACATCCTTTATATTTTTCACTTAGCATGGATACATAGAATCCATCGAATGGCATGGGCTTTTTCTCCAGTAAACTGAAACCTTGTTTTTCTGCCATTCTCTGCATGGTTTCAGGAGTGAAGTGCCATAGGTGCCTAGGTACGTCATAAGCAGCCCAAAAAGCTCCATAGCGTTTTGCATCTGTACTGGAGCAATTCGGTACGGCTATTACTAGTACACCATCGTCCTTCAACTGTCTATGGAGTATCTCCCATTCGTATGCTTGATTTTCCACATGTTCTAGGACATGCCACATCGTGATGACATCGAAAACTTGGTTTCCATAATGACCTACCTCAGACTCATCCTTTATTTCCAGACCAAAATTTTGTTTGGCAAAGTCGCGTGCTTGAGCACTTTTCTCTATAGCGTCTACCTGCCAACCTCGGGTTTTCATGGTCTGGCTGAAATATCCTGTACCTGTACCAATATCTAGGATCCTTCCGGATTTCTTACCTGAAGCATTCTCCACTAATTTGGCCTTTTTTCTGAGCATGTAGGCACGCACATAATGATACACACGGTTCATAAGCCCCTTGTGCGTATTACTATGCGAAATATAATCTGGGGATTCATAATACCGCCCTATTTCAGCCTCTACTGGGGCATCTTGTGTCATGCGGAAACCACAATTGTCACACTCCAGGATAGCGAAATTCTCCCCCGTGGCATAGTGGTCTTTACAGACAAGGAATCTATGCAATTGTTCACCTCCGCAAAGGGGGCACTCCACTAAATGTAGTTTGTTCATGGACGTAATAACCCAAATTTGGTGCAAAGAAACAAAACTTTTGTCTTATTTGCTATATATTTTAAGGAAAATTTAGGATTATCTTGCTTTTGCAAAAAGATGGGAATATTTCTATTCTTATTCATCTGATTGGTTAAAATATACAAAAATAGTAGTTGTTTTCGCGCACAGGGTTTGTATATTAAAAAAAATACCATACCTTTGCAGTGTGTTTTTCATAGTATTAGATTTAAGGTTAACAAAGGTTGGGTCTCAGCGGAGACCCTTTTTTTTGC
>AUXO015832189.1_pt1 | contig 15518 bp, 13 predicted proteins | sample 768731 | NCBI WGS metagenome assembly AUXO01 (sample SAMN02715735, study PRJNA202380) | gut metagenome | biome: sheep rumen | host: Ovis aries | place: New Zealand: Palmerston North
TCTGTTGGAGCTATTGTATGTGCCATTTTTCCCATTTCTTTAAGTTCTTCTGAATCTTCTATAATATCATCAATTTCTTTAGATAGATTTTCACTATTTACATCCTGATTTAGTATTATTTTAGCAGCACCAATTCTCTTAAGAACAAGAGCATTATCCTCTTGTCTGTTAGCTGATTTAGATGGAAGTGGAATAAAAATAGCGGGTTTTCCCACAATAGAAATTTCTGTAATTGTCATAGCACCACTTCTACAAACTAATAAATCTGATATATTCATTAATTCTTCCATATTATATATATATGGAATTATTTTAGTATTTTTTAAATAATTAATATTTATATGTGCCTTTTCAAATTCTTCTTTAACAATATCATATTGTTTTGGACCAGTAGCCCATATTATTTGATATTTCTTGTTTTTTTCATTTTTTATAAGTCCAATTACTGATTCATTTATCTTTTTAGCACCTTGACTTCCTCCAAAAATTAAAACAATAGGAAGCTCATTTTTTATTCCTAAATTTCTTAATATTTCCTTTTTCTGGTTAGAAGAAATTTGTAATTTTTTTATTTTGGTAGGTGTTCCAGTAAACACAACTTCTTTACATCCTTTAAGTTTATTCTTTGTTTCTTCAAATCCAACTAATATTTTGTCTACATCCTTTTCAAAAAATTTTACAGCTTTTCCAGGATATGCATTACTTTCATGTAGTACTGTTGGAATCTTTTTTTGAATAGCAGCAGAAATAACAGGCCCACAAATGTATCCACCTGTACCTAAAACTAAATCTGGTTTAAAGTCTTCAATTATTTTAATAACATTCTTTTTACTTCTTAAAGTTTGAATTATATGTTTTATATTTTTTAATGAAAGACTTTTTTTAAAACCATATGCATTAATAGTTTTTAGTTCATATCCTGCTCTAGGCACTAAATCATTTTCTAGTCCTCTATTTGTACCAATGAAAATAATTTCTGAATTAGGTTCTTTTTCCTTAATTCTATTAGCAATAGCTATTCCTGGATTAATGTGTCCTCCAGTTCCAGCTGCACAAATAATAACTTTCATTTTTCCTCCGATTTAAAATTAACAAATAATAATCTAATTTTTAAAGGAGTGTCCCTTTTTTGCCAAAAAGTCGTCCCTAATGGCGACGCGAAACACTAAGTAAAATTCCGAACTGCAATTAAATCAGCAAGCATAGCTGAACCACCATAACTAAAGAAAGGAAGTGGCATTCCAGTAACTGGAATTGTATTTGTAACAACTGCTATGTTTATTAAAGCTTGAAGTCCAATCATTGTTGTAATACCAATAGCAATTAATGTTCCAAAATTATCTTCAGCTTTTATAGAAATTACTATCCCTCTCCATATAAATATCATAAACAAAGTAATAACAAATATACATCCTAAAAAACCGAGTTCTTCTGCTAAAACCGCAAAAATAAAATCATTTTGTGGCTCTGGTAAATACAAGTATTTTTGTTTGCTATTTCCAAGCCCAACTCCAAATAATCCACCTGAACCAATAGCATATAAACTTTGATTAATTTGCCATCCTTCACCAGTTAAACTCGCTGAATCTATATTAAGCCATGTTTGAATTCTTGAAAATCTAAAACTTTCATCTCCAGAACTTTCAGTTGATTTCTTTAAAAGAAGCCCTAACAATCCTGTAACCCCTAAAGCTCCTGTGCCTAAAAAATATCTAAAGCAAGAACCAGCCACAAACATTTGAACACATGTAATCGCTGTAATTATAAATGTTGCACTAAAGTGGTTTTGCAATATGTATATTGAAATAACAATTGGAATTAAAAATAAAAGAGGAAATAAAAATCCTGGTACTAATTTTTTAATTTTATTTTTTTCTTTCATGTCACTTAAAATTGCTGCATAAAAAATTATAAAACCAACTTTAGCAAATTCTGAGGGTTGAAATGAAAATCCTAAAATATTTATCCATCTTCTTGCACCACCAGCATTTGTTCCAACAAATCCAACTAGAACAAGTAAGAATATTAGCCCTACATATATTATCCATTTAAATCTTCTATATATTCTATAATCTATTTTGGATAAAACTATCATAGCACATAAGCCACCAAATGCCATTATTCCTTGCTTTACAACATATTTGTAGCTATTTCCACTCTCTGATAGAGATGTTGGTGCACTTGCAGAAAGTAACATAATTAATCCAGTTGATAATAATAGTAATGTTATTATTATTAAAGCATAATCCATTTTTCCATTAAGGAAAAAAAGGAATTTTTTGGATTTGCTATTAGCCATTTTTACTTTTATTCCTTTCTATATTTTTCATATCAATAAAATCGCACAAGTAGAACTAATGAATGTTATAAGTGAAAAAACAGCCACTACTCTATTTTCTCTCCATCCACTTAGTTCAAAATGATGATGTAGTGGTGACATTCTAAATAATCTTTTTCCAGTTTTTCTAAAATATAAAACTTGAAGAATAACTGATAGTGTCTCTACTATTGGAACTATTGCTATAACTAAAAGCAACAGTGGAATTTTCATATATATTGTCATACTTGATATTACTCCTCCTAGAAGAAGAGAACCTGTATCTCCCATCATTACTTTAGCTTTATAAAAATTATATATCAAAAATCCTAAGCAAGATCCAATTACAATTGCACCAAAAATTGAAAGACTTATATAATTTAATTTTATAGCTATTATAGAAATAGCTGTAATCATTATACTACTAACACTTCCTGCTAATCCATCCACTCCATCCGTTAAATTCACAGCATTAGTTGAACCAAGCATTACCAAAATTGAAAATGGTATATATAACCAAATTGGTAAAAATAAATTATAATTAATTATTGGAATAAATATATCTGTTCCAATTCCAACATATCTTAATAAAAATAGCATATAAAAAACAGAAATAATCAATAATCCTAACATCTTGAATTTTGGATTTAATCCTTCTGTATTTTTCAAAACTACTTTTTTAAAATCATCTATAAAGCCAACTATTCCAAACCCTACACTCGCTAAAGCAACTCCCAAAATAGGAATAATTGTATTCAAATCACGAAATGAAATGGAATATATAAAAGTAAAAAGAATAATGGAAATAATCATCATTATTCCCCCCATAGTTGGGGTTCCTTGTTTTTTCAAATGTGCTCTAGGTCCATCTAATCTTTCACTTTGCCCCACTTTCAATTTTTTAAGTAACGGAATAAGTATTTTTCCTATTATTGCAGTAAATATAAATGATAAAAATATAAAAATAATTTGTATTGTCATTATTTTTTCTCCCCTAAAATTTCTTTTACAATTTCTCTTTCATCAAAAGGATATTTCTTACCATTTATTTCTTGATATGTCTCATGACCTTTTCCAGCTAATATTACAATATCTTTTTTACTCATCATTTGTATTGCCTTTTTTATTGCTTCTTTTCTATCTACAATAACTTCATATTTTCCTTTTGTTTTTATTATACCTTTTTCAATTTCTTCAATTATTTCTTCTGGTTTTTCAGTTCTAGGATTATCTGTTGTTATTATTGAATATGAAGCGACTCTTCCAGCAACTTCTCCCATACGTGGCCTTTTTTCTTTATCTCTATCTCCACCACAACCAAAAACACAAATAACTCTACCTTGTGTATATGATTTAGTTGCCTGTAATACATTTTCCAAACTCTCAGCTGTATGAGCATAATCTATCATAATTGCCAAATTATTTTTATTTGGAACTAATTCATTTCTTCCAGGAACAACAATATTTTCTAATCCATCCTTTATATTTTGTACATCCACTCCCAAATATTTTGCAACTGAAATTGCAGCTAATGCATTATATACGCTATATCTTCCCGGAATATTAACTTTTACTCTCTCATTTCTTGTATCTAATTTTACTTTAAAATCTACATTTATGTTAGTAATTGTAACATCTTTAGCAATTAAATCTGAAGAATTGTCTATTGAATATGTTTTGAAATTGCAATTTGGTGAGTTTTTTATAATTTTACTACATTTAAAATCATCAGCATTAACAAATCCAACAGAGCACATTGAGAATAGTTTAAGCTTTGATTCAAAATATTCATCCATATCAGCATGTTCTTTAATACTAATATGATCTTTATATAGATTTGTGAAAATTCCAAAGTCAAAATTTGTTCCATCTACTCGATTTAATTTTAAACTTTGTGAAGAAACTTCCATAACTACAAAATCCACTTTAGCTTTAGCCATTTTATAGAATAAAGCTTGCAGTTCTAGGCTTTCAGGTGTAGTTCTAGTACTATATCCTAATAATTCATCACCTATATAATTTGCAATTGTTCCAATTAATCCAACTTTATATCCTGCTTTTTCTAAAATTGATTTTATCATATATGTAGTAGTTGTTTTGCCTTTTGTACCAGTAACACCAATTAATTTAAAATATTTAGATGGATTACCAAAAAAATTACAAGACACAATTGCAAGAGCCCTTCTAGTATTTTCAATAGCTATGACTGTAACTTCTTTTTTTATTTTAATTTTTGAAAAATCAGCATTAATGTCTATTAATATTGCAATAGCACCATTTTCAATTGCTTCGTTTATGTAATCATGACCATTAAAATCATATCCTTTAATAGCTACAAATAATGAATCTGGTACTATTTTTTTTGAATTAGACTCAACTCGTTTAATATTAATATCTAAATTTCCCTTGCACTTATAATTATTTAATCCATTTAACAATTTTTTTAATTCCATTTATATGACTCCCTTTGCAATTTATTATGTTTTTTATATTCTATGCTTAATAGTTTTAAATTAGTCATTTATTTATGTCATTATATAGCAAAAAATAATTTTTGTACAGTTTTATTTTATCCTACTTTTCAGACATTGGGATTGGGTTCTTGTCTGCTCTAAAAAGAAGGACAGTTCTTTGGTCTAATTTTCTTAAAATCTATTAAACTGTCCCTCTTTTAATCTTGTTATACTTATGGTTTATCTTAAACTATTTATTTCTTTCGCTCCTACCATCTAACATTAATTGAATCTGTTCTGAGCAATTATGATTAAATGAAATTCCATCATCAATGATTCTATGCAAATCTTGCTTTCTTATCATAGAATGGCAATCATTTTCATATATTTTCAGTCCTATTTTAGCATCAGCATCTTCATATTGCTTTAACACATTTTTAAATCTTTCAAAAAATGGATTTCCATACATCTTTTTATATATCTTTGCTAAAGATTCTGGTGCAAACATTGAACCACTACCATTTGAAGAATAATTTTCATCTCTAATTGTATCATATACAGTCTTGGTATCTTCTTTATCTCCAATATAAAATTGAAAACTAATACTTTTATAAGCTTTCTCAGAAAAATCTTTTCCAAATAATTCAAAATAATCCTCAACTCCAAAAGGATATCCTAATCTTTTTCCATTTTCACCAAATGGTGTTGGTACAATATCTCCATTTCCACCAATAATCAAAGTATCAAATAAATCTGGCTGAATTAAAGCATATCTTAACATTGCTGCCCCAGCACCTGAATGTCCAAACCCAGTAATCTTATCATTAAACTCTAATGTATCACTACTACATCTTATCTCTTGTATTCTTTCTCTCAGTGACTTACTTGTTAATATTGCTTTAATCATGGAATTTACTTGTTTATCCAACCTATAAAATCTGTTATCTGCTGGTATTTTTGAATCAAAACATTCTCTCGCAAATTGTTTTGATTCTCCAACTTGCAAATCAATATTTTCACTTTGAAGGCTCTCATTGAATTCTTTTGTTGAGGGCAATATAGCTACAGCAATAGGCAAATCTATATCTAACAATTCAATTATTTTAGTAATATTGCTCTCAATATTATAAGTTGATTCATCTAATGAAATACCATTTTCATTATTAAAAGTCAAAACAATCTTACTTTTATCTTTCAATTTCTTTGGAATTGCTAGAACAAAAGGAATATTAACTCCTGGAACTGTTCCAGCTTTTATTCTTATAATATCAAATTTCATTTTTTCAGACATTTATCTTCCTCCTAATACCATTATGCAATATTAAGATGTGATAATCAAGTATTTTTTATAAATATGAACGGAGAAACAACTCTTTTATCCAAGCCATGCAGACAAGAACCTAAGTCCCACTGTCTGCTATTCTAAATAAGCCAAAACTTCATTTAATACTTTACCGGCAATAGGTGCAGCAACTGTTCCTCCTTGATGACCAGCTTCACCTGTGGGATTATATAATGTTACTAAAATACATACCTTAGGATTATCTGTTGGTGCGACACCTATAAAAGATGTTACATATTTCCCAGTGTTTACTCCATCTTCAGAAGTACCAGTTTTTCCACCGACATTATATCCTTGAACTCTTGCATTTTTTCCTGTTCCTTCAGAAACAACAGAGGTCATCATACTAAGTATTTTTTTAGATGTTTCATTTGAAATAACTTGATTTTTATATTCAGGTTCAATTTCTTTAATTTCACCTGTTTCTGAATTTTGTATTTGTTTTACAACTCGAGGTTTTACATATACTCCTTTATTAGCAATGGCTGACACCATTGTGATCATTTGAATAGGAGTAACTTCAAATCTCTGTCCAAAACTAATTGTTGCAAGTTCTACAGGTCCCACTTTATCCTCTTTTAAAAAAATAGACCCTGCTTCACCTGGTAAATCAATTTTTGTTTTATCTAAAAAGCCAAATTTTTTTAAATACTCATAATATTTTTCTACTCCTATTTTTTGGCCTAAACCTATAAAAACAGGATTGCATGAATTCATAAGTGCTTCTCTTAAGCTCTGCGCACCATGTGGTCTATAATATCTCCAACATTTAATCCTAACGCCTGCGATTTCAATACTCCCACCACAATTATATGCACCTTTTTTATCAGGCTCTGCAATTCCTTCTTCAACAGCAGAAGATGCTGTTACTAATTTAAAAGTAGATCCTGGCTCATAAGTATCTGTAATTGCTTTATTTCTCCACATTGTTCCAAGATATGCAGATTTTTGGATACTATCAAGTTCTGACCAAATATTAGCAATTTCTTCATTATTTATTTTATAAGGATTGTTTAAATCATAAAAAGGATATGTTGCCATTGCTAAAATGTCTCCATTATTAGGATCCATAATTATTATATTTCCACCATCTGTACAAATATTTTCAATACAAGCTTCTTCTAAATATTTTTGAACAATAGCTTGAATATTTACATCAATTGTAAGAATTAAATTATTACCTTGTATAGAGTCCTCATAGTTTTCACCAGTGTCACCTATTATATTTCCTTTAGCATCGAGTAGTTTACTTATACTTCCATTTTTACCTGTTAACACTTTATCATATTTAGCTTCAATTCCATCTAATCCCTGATTATCACTTCCAACAAATCCTAAAACATGTGATGCAAGCGTAGAATAAGGATAATATCTTTTTGAATCTTCATCAATATTTATTCCTTCATAAATATTATTATTATTCATCCATTCTCTTAAAATATCTGTTTTCTCTTTATCCACTCTCTTAACTATATTCTCACTGGAACTATTTTTGTTTACTTTTTTTAGAACTTTTTCATATTCTAAATCAAATATTTCAGATAATATTTTTGCAACTTTTTCTTTATTTTCACTTGAAATATTTACAGGATTAATTGTTACACTTCTTACTGTACTACTTTCAGCTAATACTATTTTACCACTTCTATCATAAATAGTTCCTCTATTTGCTGTAATTTTTCTACTAACATATTGCTGTTTTTCAGATTTTTCCTTCCATTTATCTCCTTCTTTAAACTGAATTATGCCAACTCTAATACATAATATCATTCCAACAATATTAACTATTACTAATATAAGAACTATTTTCTTTTTTGAATCCAAGCTTCCTTTAGACATCTTACCACCCTTTATTAAATTTTCATTAATAAAGTGTATTTCAGAATTCAAAATTTATGTCCCATTAATAATATTCTAGTTAAAACATTTAGTCTTAAACAGAAACATCCTTAATGGGACACTAATGAAATATTTTATCTATAATGTTTTTAAAGAAATTCTTTTCTTCTTTTATGCTAACCTCTTCAGCTCTATGTTCAACATAATCTTTTTTTGGTAAATTTATATATATTGTTTGTTTATTTGTAAGTTTTTGCATTCCTAATAATTCTTTTGCTTCTTTTTCTATATTATTAATATTCAAACTATTTTGAATGCTAATTTCAAGTTGATCATTTTCCTTTTGAATAGCTGTTATTTCAGCTTTTAAGGATTGAATTTTTGAAAATGATTCACTAATTTCAGAATTTCTAAATAATACTAAAAATAATATTGCAAATAATAAAACAGATTTCCAAATAATTCCAAATTTAGCTTTAGCAAGTGCTTTTTTTTGTTTTTTCATTTCTTCTTGTTTTTTCTTGCTAGTGGTAGATTTTTTATTCTTTTTTGCTGTTGTTTTTTTCTTATATTGTGGTTTCATTTTTTTATTACTATCATACTCAGGTTTAAGTTTCTTAGGACTTGTCTCATATTGATATGAATAATTTCTACCAGCCATATTTTTCACCTCCATTCTATATAATTTGCATAATTACTATATTTTCTCAAAAATTCTTAATTTTGCACTTTTGCTTCTACTATTTTCATTTATTTCTTCTAAACTTGGTAAAATCGGTTTTTTAGTAATAATTTTACCTTTAGTTTTTTCTTTTGCACCACAAACACAATAAGGTAACCCCGGTGGACAAATGCATTTTCCAATACTATCATTAAAAGCCATTTTTACTGCTCTATCCTCTAACGAATGAAATGTTAATATACAAAGTCTTCCACCAGATTTTAATGAATCAATACAATCTATAACAGTATTATATAATGGTTTAATTTCATTATTTACTTCTATTCTTATGGCTTGAAATGTTCTTTTTGCTGGATGTCCATTTGAATTTCTATTAGGAACAGCATTTTCAATTATTCTAACTAATTCATCTGTTGTTTCAATAACTTTATTTTCTCTATATTTAACAATCTTTCTTGCAATTAATCTTGAAAATTTTTCTTCTCCGTATTCGTAAATAATATTTGCTAAATGCTCTTCACTATAATTATTTACCACATCTTTTGCTGTTAAGTCTTGGTTTTGGTCCATTCTCATATCTAGATTACCAGAGTTCATATAACTAAATCCTCTTTTTCCTTCATCTAGCTGATATGATGAAACTCCTAAATCCAATAAGATTCCATCAACTGAATCAATATTTAAATTTGTTAAAATACTTTTTATATTATCATGATTATCATTTACAAATTTTATATTATCAAATTTACTTAATCTTTCTTTAGCAACACAAATAGCCTCTTCATCTCTATCAATTCCAATAAGAAGCCCCTTTTCAGATATTCTATTTGCTATTTCTGTGCTATGCCCAGCTCCACCTAATGTACCATCTACATAAATACCATCAGGTTTAATATTCAGTCCTTGAATACATTCACAAAGCATAACAGGTTTATGGTTAAAATCCAAATTTTTACCCTCATACAAAATATTAAAAAATCCATATGTAGCACAAACAGTTGGTAAAAATACCAACTGTCTGGCTAAAATGTATTTATCTTTTGTATTTTAATTCTTTTGTATATATTTTACTTTCGTAAATTATATATTTTTCTTTTGTAGTAAAAATACTTTTGTATTTTTAAAAATCTTTTGAAACTTAAATTTTTATCTTTTGTGTGCTTTTTCTTTTGTACACTTAAAAAAATTTATCTTTTGTAAATTGTTAATTTTTCTTTTGTAGCTATATAAACTTTAGCAAGTTATATACTTTTTTATATACCTAGCATTTCCATTTTATCAGCAATCTCGTCTGGTGAAATTATTTCATCACACTTTTGCCATTTTTCTTTGTTCCAAATTTCAATTCTTGAATCCATTCCAATAATTACAACTTCTTTTGTAAGTTCAGCGAATTCTCTTAAATTACTTGAAATTAAGAATCTACCTTGTTTATCAATTTCACAATCAATAGCACCTGCAAAGAAAAATCTAGAAAATGCTCTAGCATCTTTATTTGAAATAGGAAGTGTTCTAAGTTTTTGTTCAAAATTCTGCCACTCTTGAATAGAAAAAGCAAATAAACATCCATCCAAACCCTTGGTTATTATGAACTTTTCACCAATATCTTCTCTTAATTTTGCAGGCATTATTAATCTGCCTTTTGAATCCAGAGAATGCTCATATTCACCAATTAGCAATGTTTTTTCAACCCCTTCCTTTTTTCTACCACTTTTTACCACTTCTCTCCACTTCAATTAAATTTTAATATATAACTTTTTATTTTGCAAGTATTTTTTTATATTTTTATTTAGAAATTTTTAGATACAATTATCTATTGTCAAAATTTCAATATTTTCAAGCCTTGACTATAATTATTTTTTTTGTTATTTTAAAAGAAAATATAATTATTATTTACATTAAAGAGTGTCCCTTGAGTCCAAATTTTTGGACTATAAGGAACGTCCCTGAAGTCCGGAGGAGATATGAATAAAATACAAGGATTTGGTTTATTATTAAATTTAATACTATATATCATTATTACATTACCTATTAGGCTTTTATCATTTTATAAAAAAATATATAAAAATCCTAAAAAATTCATATTAATACTTATTATAAGTATTATCTATTTTGCTAGTATTTCTATATTACTATATAAATTTCCATATAGTTATTTTGAACTTTTTACTAATATTAATGGAATAATAAATTATGGTGTATATGCATTTAAAATATTGTTTTTAAGTAGTAGTTTCTATTCTATAAAATTACTAATTCCAAAATATTTAAACTTAATACACAATAAAAAAATAGCAATTTTAAAATTACAAATTTCTAAAATCACTATTTTAATATTATTATCTATTATTAATTATCTATTATTTAATACAAAAGGTATATTATTTACTATACCATTAGTAGACTTTATTTACTCACTTATCTATTTATACCTTTATATTAAAAATATTATTATTCTTCAGAAATAACATTATCATTATCATATAATATTTCTAAATTAGCTTCTAATGCATCTGTTGAAGTAAATCCAGATTTAGCATTAAATACCTCATTTTTTCTATTTATATATATCATAGATGGAAGTTCTTCGACATTATACTTTTCTTGAGCTAGCCCATCTACATCATAATAGATATCAATTGATAATTTTTCTTTTATTTTTTTGCTAACATTTTGTGATGTACTTATCATATAAAAATTAATTACATCATTATAGTTTTTATATAAACTTTCAACTTTTTCAAGAACTGCTACTGAATCTTCATTCTCTTCATTCCAAAATAATAGCATTACTGGTTTACCTTTAGAGTCTGAAAGTTTAACTTCTGTTCCATCTTCTTTGTATATTACAATTTCTCCATATTCTACATCTTTTATATCTTTTGTTTTAGATTCTTCATCTATTACAGTATTAGCCATATTATTTGCATTTTTATTTCCAATATTATAAAGCAAATTTCCTATAAGAATAATAATAACACAAATAGCTACACATATTCCAATTATAATAAATATTTTTTTCTTGTCCATATTTTATCTACTTGAAAACAAGTATTACCTCCTTTGTACTTTTTTATAAATTTTATCAATAATCACATAATTTGTAAATAATAAAAAACTATCCATCAAAACTAACATCTATTTTTACAACTTCATTTTTTTCACCATCACTAATTATTTGAAGTGTTCCATCCAAATCTGTTCTATAAATGTTACTACCAATATTCTCTAATCTTTCTAATACATTCTCTTTAGGAAGTTCATAATCATTTTCCTTGCCAACAGAAATAACAGATATTTCAGGCAACACTTGATTCAAGAATTCTTGGGATGTACTAGAATTAGAGCCATGATGACCTACTTTTAAAACATCTACATCATTCCATGTTCTACACTCTTCATTTGCAATTTCAGCATCTGCCATAAATAAATATTTAAGTGTTCCATAAGATAATTCTAAAGTAATAGAACTTTCATTTAAATTTTCAGGTTCATCATTACTTACTCCCATAACTTCAAGTCTACCATTTCCTAGTAAAAACTCGTTCCCTACTTCAACTCTATTTATAGGAATATTCTTATTTGATAATGAAGAAATAAGTCTTGTATAGAAACTAAAATCATTTGAAGAACAAAATGGCATATAAAAATTGCCAATATCAAAATTATCTACTATATAGCTCATTCCACCTAAATGATCTTCATGTGCATGTGTCCCAATTAAATAATCTATTCTTTCGATTCCTAAACTTTTAATTCCTTTAACAATATTTTTACCATCATATGTATTTCCAGCATCAACTAAAGTAACTATGTTGTCACATATAATTAATGTAGAATCAGCTTGTCCAACATCAAAAAAAATAATATTCATTTTGCTATTATCAATGTTTATATTGCCTGCAAAACCAGCTTCAATTTCTACTTTTTCTCTTTTTATATTTTCTTCTTGTACTTCATTTTGCTCAATAACTTCATCTTTTAATTCAATACCTAAAAAATTACGAATGCTACTTTCTGATTCTATTACTAATAAAACTATAAATATGATTATTATAACAAAAACTACTCTATTTAATATAACCTTTATTTTTTGCATAATAAATTCCTTATAATAAAACTATTTTATGTATTTTTAACACATTAATCTTTATAAACCTTTCTTTTATCAGTAAAATCTATCTTAGCAAATTCATATGGTTTCATCCATCTCTTTCCATAAAAGAACATTGAAACCTTTTCAGGTGCAATCATATTAAAATTATATGTACTAGCCATTTTTTTCTTTCTAGAATTAGAAGGCAAACTATTATAATATGCTTCATCTCTGGCAATATCTTGTGCAATCAATAAGGTAGAATTTAATCCTTTTTTATCTGCATTTCTATATTTATATCCCAACCAATATGGATATATATTTCCCATAACTTCTGCTATTTCATGTTCAGTAACAATTTCTAAATAGCTTTTTTCTGTAAGAAAACTATAAATTTCTTTATCTGCCATAAATTTAATAAAACCATGAAACTCTTCTCTTTGTTTTTGGGTCATTGAATTTTTATATGGAAACATAGGTTGATGAACAAGTTGATGAGCCAAATATGAAATAATTTTATTTGGATTTTTTTCTCCTTTTTTACTAAAAAATAATGCTGTATTAGTTTTTGATAATGGATACATTCTATGAGTATTTACATTCGGATACATTATAAATACTTTAACTTTTCCTTTTTTTTCTGGAACATATCCTAAAATATCATATATATGACTAGTTACAACTTCTTCATTGCTTTTCCATATAGCTTCAATTGAATTCTTATACTCAGTAGTTTCTTTTATTATTTCTCGCAACCTCTTGTCTTGTGATAACATTTCAAAATCATTAACAAAATCATCTATTATAAATAAATAGTCATCAGATAAGTCAAATTCATATTTTAATATATTTGTTATTCTTTGTTTTAATTCATCACCTTTGCAAAATGAAAATGCTGGTACTAGTGCTTCACAGAAATTGCTTCCATCCTTTTTTACCAATTTACTATTTTTAAATAAATACGGATATTTTTTCATAAATCTATTAATTATAGGTGAAGCATTTATTATTCTTTGAGCCTTATATTTTTCTCTTTTTTCAGGATTTTTTCGAGTATAAATTCTTGCTTTTATATCTTGTCCTATAATATTACATATCACTGCATTCTCATTAACAACAAAACTCATATTCGATTGTTTCATTTTAATCCTCCTATACATGTATTTACATTTATAGTTATATACTACAATAGAAATTCAATTATTAAATAAAAAATAACACTTAGCATTATTATTTTACCATATTTTGTAACTAAAATAAATGATTTTATGTGAATTTTTTGTAATTTTAGCGATTATGGTTACAATTAAATACTTATATAAATTAAACTTGCTAAATATGATAAATAAGATACAACATATGCAAGCCCACTCATTCTTGAAATTTTATTTTTTTCTCCTACAAATGGTATTATGCTAAGTGCAATCATACCCATCATTAAAATTATTATGTCTTTATTATATGAAATAGAATATTCAATTGGATTAATTAGCGCTGTTGCACCTACAATTAGAACTATATTAAAAATATTTGAACCTATGACATTACCTATTGCCATATCAATTTCATTTCTAATTGTCGCAGTAATTGAAGTAATTAATTCTGGCAAACTCGTGCTAAAAGCTACTATTGTTAGACCTATAATTTTTTCACTAATTCCTAAACTAGTTGCAATAGCTGAAGCACTATCTACTACAAAATCGCCCCCAAACTTAAGCCCAATTATACCAACTATAATATTAAATATTGTGCTAAATAAAGAAATCTTCTCTTTTCTAGTACTTGTATATAGCCCTATTTCCTTGATTTCTGTATTATTTTTTTTTGCCATATAGATATTATATATAATAAATAAAATACAACAAATTACGAGTATTAAACCTTCAGCCTTAGTAATAATCTTGTAATTTCCATTATTTCCTAAAATATATAATAATGCAGTTAAAAATATTACAAGTGGTATCTCTAATCTTACTGTTTCATTTTTAAATTTAAGTGGCTTTATAGCAGCACATATTCCTAAAATAAAAAACAAGTTAGAAATATTGCTACCAACAACATTTCCTATTGCAATATCTGAATGATGATTAATTGCTGAATTTAAACTAACAATTAATTCTGGCATTGAAGTTCCTATAGATACAATAGTAAGTCCAATAATTATTTGAGGAATATTTAGTTTTTTAGCTATATTACTTGAGCCTTTAACTAAGTAATCTGCACCTTTTATTAACAGTACAAAACCTATTATCATAAGAAATATATTTATAATCATTTTTCCTCCTTTTGAGCCATTGATTTTTATGAATAAAATTTGTATAATATATGAACAATAATTAAATGAAAATAATAAAAGGAGCAATAATATGAACTATGCAATAATTATTAGACCTTTAATTGGTGCCGGAATTGGATATGTAACAAATTGGATTGCCGTAAAAATGATGTTTAGACCATTAAATACATGGCATATAGGTAAACTAAAAATTCCATTTACTCCAGGTATTATTCCAAAAAACAAAGAAAGAATTGCCGAATCTATCGGAAACACTATAAGCAAAAGTCTATTAACTGAAGAAACATTAAGACTAAGCTTATTATCAGATGATGTAAAACTTAAAATCAAAAATAACCTTATAACTTTTTTTAACAATAGTTCTGCAGAAACCTCTACTACTATTAGAGATTTAATTTGTTCATATATAGATAATAATACTTATGAAACTAGCATTATAAATATTACAAATTATGTATCAAATAGTATTTATGAAACTGTAAAAAAATCAAAC